>OBJD01000070.1_pt1 | contig 21957 bp, 20 predicted proteins | sample 1518751 | NCBI WGS metagenome assembly OBJD01 (sample SAMEA728703, study PRJEB22492) | human gut metagenome | reverse complement strand
AGCACCTCGCCCACCATTTCGGGATCGAGAGCGGAAGTGGGCTCGTCAAACAAGATGACTTCGGGGGACATCGCAAGGGCGCGCGCAATTGCCACGCGTTGTTTTTGACCGCCCGAAAGCTGACGAGGCTTTGCGTTGATATACGCGCTCATGCCCACGAGTTCGAGATATTTCATTGCGACGGCGTTTGCCTCGTCCTTTTTCATTTTCAGCACTTTTCTAGGGCCAATGGTGCAGTTTGCAAGCACGCTCAAATTATTGAAAAGGTTGAACGATTGAAACACCATCGTCACTTTTTCACGGTATTTGGGCGCGCTTTTGGTTTTCGTCACGTCTTCGCCGTGAAAATAGATTTCGCCGGCAGTCGGCGTTTCAAAGAGATTAATGCAACGAAGCAGGGTGGATTTTCCGCTGCCCGACGAGCCGATTATGCAGGTTACGTCGCCTTTTTGGACATCGAAATCGATGTCTTTGAGCACCTCGTGAGTGCCGAAGATTTTGCCGAGATGGCGCACTTCGATGATTGATTCGCTTTGTGAGTCAAGTTGCGCAGTGTTGTCTATATTCGTTATGTTTTGAGTATCTATTGCGGTGTTTTCCATAATTTGCTCCGTGTTTTCCTCGTTCTGTCTTGAAGTGTTCGCATCCGTAATCGTCATTGTTCGCCACCTCCGATAGCTTGTTTTTCACGCAACATGGATTCTGCGTCCATATTTTGCGAACCCATGATTTGATAGTCCTTTTTGCCGTCCATCTTCTTTTCGATGAGGCGGAGTATGCGCGTGATGGTGAAGGTGAGCACAAAGTATATCGCCGCAACGACGAGGTAGGTTTCAAATATCGCGTATGTGTTGAGGGCTATGGATTTGCCGTAGAAGAACAGCTCGGTAAAGCCGATTACGTTCAGCACCGACGTATCTTTGATGTTGATGACAAATTCGTTTGCTACGCTGGGCATAATGTTGCGCAACACTTGCGGCAAAACGATGTTCCACATAGTTTGCGAGTGCGTCATACCGATTGCCTGCGCGCCCTCGAATTGACCTTTGTCGATTGAGATGATGCCGCCTCTGACGATTTCCGCCATGTACGCGCCAGTGTTTATGGACACGATAATCAAACCTGCAAGCGTGACGTTCATCGTGCTGCCGTTGTTGATAAGCGCAAAGCCCCAGAAGATAACCATTGCCTGCACCATCATAGGCGTGCCGCGGAATATCTCGATGTACGCCGACAAGATGAAGTCGCCGATTTTTTTAAGCACTGCGAGCGCCTTGTTTTTTGGCGTATCGAGAGTGCGGTACATGCCAATCAAAAGACCGATAAACAAGCCCACGATCGTACCGACGATTGCCACGAGTATAGTGTAGCCTACGCCTTTCAATATTGACAGATAATATGTTTTGATTATGTTTCCGATTCTCGAAAAGAAAGTGGATTGTACGCTCGTGTTGTCGGTGGAAAATTCGACCGCTTCTTGCATAATTGCAAGCCTGTCTTCGCTTGAAAGATTCAAAAGTATGTTGTTTATAGCGTCTTTATGCTCGAATCCGTATCTCATGCCGATTGCGATTTGAGTGTCCTCAGCGCTTGCGTCAAAACCCGTATCGTTGTTCAAAAGGTGGACGTAGGTGAGGTTTTCGTTTGCGGCGCAGTCCGCAATCGCGCCAGGCTCTTCCGCAACGTATCCGTCGATGGTTTTTGCATTGAGCGCAATCGTCATTTCGGGGAAGGTCGCCATAGGCGTGCCTGCCGTTATACCGTGAGACGCCGCTTGTTCTTGAAGTACTTTGTCGTGGAACGTGCCTTGTTGCGCAACGATTTTCGCGCCGTTGAAATCGTCGAGATTTTGCGCGTTGACATAGTTGCCGTCCTGTCTTACGACAATGACGAGATTGCTCTCGTAGTAAGCCTCTGAAAAGTCGATTGATTCGCGCCTTTCGGCTGTGGGGCTCATGCCTGCAATTACAAGGTCGAGCGTGCCTGCGCTAACGCCGGGGACGAGAGAATCCCATTCGGTTTTTACGATCACGAGTTCTTTGCCGAGTGCGTCCGCAATGCGTTTTGCAATAAGGACGTCGTATCCGTTTGCGTATCCGTCGGCATTCGAGATCTTTACCGCGCCGTTTTTGTCCGTTTGTTGCGTGAAATTGAAGGGAATGTATGCACATTCGAGCCCGACAACCAGTTTGTCTTGCGACGAACCGATCGAGTGGGTGTTGCATGCGCTCAAAAGCACAAGGCTTGCTGTCAAAACCGACAAAATCAATATCAAAACTATGATTTTGGAAGTCTTTTTCATTGTTGTTTCTCCTGCGAAAAGTATTTTTACAAATCGACGGTAGGCGGCATCGGGGACAAAAAAATCCGCAATGCCAACAACATTGCGGATATAAAATATCGCTCAACGTTGATAGCGCTCCACCTTTAAGGTGACAGTACAACGCATATTCTGCGTTGTCCCAAGAAAGATCGTTTCAGACCAAACAAGTCTTTCTTTCGGCGGATTTTCCTTTGCCACCGCGACGAAGTCTGCGCCGTCGGCTTATCATAAAATCCGCACCTCTATCGAGATGATGTACAAAGTTTAGCACGCCGCTTGCTTAAAGTCCAGCGTTTATGACAAGTTTTTTTCACAAAAAAATATTCTTTTGTCGCTTGCTTTCATGTCGTCATTGCAAAAGTGCGACGATATTGCATTGCGACTTGACAAGAAAAGTAACGAAACAAAAATCACAAAAACGCTTGTCTATGTCGCAAAAATGATGTAATATAAGTGAGCAAAACACCAATGGGGTCATGGCGCAGTTGGTAGCGCGTTTGAATGGCATTCAAAAGGTCAGGGGTTCGAATCCCCTTGGCTCCACCACCAAAATACCATACATTTTGTATGGTATTTTTTGTTTATTTTTTGTTTGTGTTTCATAGATATACTGCGATTTTTGGGCGTTGACTTTGTATGTGGGGGAAAGTATAATTTGGATATAAGGCGGTGGAGATATGAAAAAACATTTGTTGAAAATCGCAAGTTTGATATTTGTGCTGGCACTGGTGCTGGCAACGTTTGCGGCATGTTCGGCATCGGGCGGCGCAGGCGGCGTGGTGGACGCGCTCAACGTCGAGTGCAAAGAGGGTGCAAAGGTCAAGAACTTCATATACGTTATCGGTGACGGAATGGGGCTTGAACACGTTGCGGCAGGCGCGATGACAAGCGGCGAGGCTTGCACGTTCGGGGACTGGAAGAGAGCGTCCGTCAACACGGATTCGCTCACGAGCGTCAAGTTCAGAGCGACGAAAACACCCGACTCTGCGGCGGCAGGCACTGCGCTTGCAGCGGGAGTTTTGACCAAAAACGGGCGCATAGGCAAGGACAAGGACGGCAGGGATACCGTAACCATTCTTGACGTTGGCAAAAGCAAAGGCAAAGCCACGGGTATCGTGACGTCGGACAAATTGAGCGGAGCAACGCCTGCATCGTTCAGCGCGCACGCAATGAGCCGCAAGGATACCGACGATATCATTGCAAGCCAAATAAAGTCGGGTGTGGATTTGTTGTGCGGAGCGTCAAGCGACTCTTACGCAAAGAAACAGGGCAGTATCGAGCAAGAGGGATATGCGTTTTGCAACGATTTTGGGAGCAGACAAGCCGTGCTTGACGCGCAAAAGGCGTACTGTCTGTTCGATATGGGCGGCAACGGCGGCACGGTGTCTTTGAAAGACGCAAGCAAGTTTGCAATTGACTTTTTAGCAAAGGACGAGGACGGTTTTGTGCTGATGATCGAGCAGGCGCACGTTGACAAGTACTCGCACAAAAACGACTTCGGCAATATGGTCAAAGCAATGAAGGCACTCAACGATACCATTGCTATGATTCTTGATTGGATAGGGGATAGAAACGACACCGCAATCATCGTCACCGCCGACCACGAAACGGGCGGATTGAGCGTGAGCAAGCAAAACAATCTTCCAAACAAGTATGACTCTGCAAGCGGCACGGTCTACTATGCGTGGGAAAAGAAATCGCACTCCGATTCGGACGTCGGAGCGTTCTTCTTCGGCATCGACTTCAACGTGGCGGATTATTCCTACTTCAACTCGGAATTTTTGCTTAAAAACTGCGATATTCCCAAAATCATAAAAGCGCATATTTAAGTTGAAAAAAAAAGAGGAAAACGATAAAAAACCGTACTTGAAAAGAAAACATCAATGCGTATGACAATCAAAAAGCGGCGGAAAATCCGTCGCTTTTTCGATTGCGTTTTAGGCTTTTGGCTCTTGAATCAGAAAATCTTGATTGCGCCTGTCGTGTTGAGGATAAGAAGCACAACGTAGGTCACATAGCCTGCAAGCAACAGCGCTCCTTGCCAACGTTTGAATTTGCCCATGACAAGAGGTGGAATGAGCGCAAATCCTGCCGCGGCAAGGCAGAAGGGGAAATCGATTGTGAGCGATTGAGGGTCTACAGGCAGGGGATTGCCGGTTTTGCCCATTGTGATGAATGTGCAAATTGGAAGAATCAAGGACAAGTCGATGATGTTTGCGCCTATGATGTTGCCAACCGACAAATCTGATTTTTTCTTTATGATAGCGGTGATTGCGGTGACGAGTTCGGGCAAAGACGTGCCGACTGCAAGAATGGTAACGCCGATGATGCCTTCGGGGACGTTGAGTGCGCGAGCGAGTTCTGCGCCGTTGTCGCACATAAGTTGCGCGCCGACAAAAATCGTTGCCGCACCGAGAACAAACAGAACAACGTTTTTTGCGATGTCCTTTTTCTCGATGACCATGCCCGTTTTTTTGAGGACTATTTTTTTGCTCTCTTGTCTTTGGAAGTATGAAAACAAAATGCCCTCGCCCTTTGTTTTGTTTTCATCTATGCTTTCAAAGCCTTTGTCGTTGATTAGAGTTTGGGAGTGTTTTTTTGCACTTATGACGTTTTCGATAAGGAACAGCACAAACATTGCAAGTATGATGATTGCGTTCCACCAATTAAATTCGCCGCTTGCGCTGAGTCCCCACAGAAGAGCGATTGTGCCAAGCAAAATCGCAACCTTAAAAACGTAGTCTTTGCGTTTGAAAACAGGGGCGGTGAACACAAGCGAGATTGCCATGATAAGAGCAATATTGCAGTTGACCGAGCCGACTGCGTTGCCGATTGCCATAGACGCCTGACCTTGCGCCGCAGATATGCTCGAAACCAAAATTTCGGGTATCGTCGTTGCGACGCTGACGATTGTCGCGCCGATGATAAAAGTCGGGATGCCGGACACCTCGGCAATCCAACTTGCCGCGTCCACAAACCAATCTCCGCCTTTGACGACAAAGATGATGCCGAGCGCAAGCAGGATGATATATGCCGCTATGCCGTTGCCTTCCATCATGGATAGTGTTGAAACAATCATAATTCCGCTCCATTGCGCGTTTTACGCACCGCTATAAAGTAGCACTTTGCTCTCAAAAAGTCAAGAGTGACAATGCAATGCAACGAGCTTTTTCCCTCGTCAAAATAACTTTGGGTTTGCTATCTTGCAAAACACGATTTGCGCCGACATTAAAACAGCCGCTCGACGAGCGGCTGTTTTGTGTGAAACTCGGATTATTTGTTTTTTGTTTCGTCCAGAAGGGCGGTTGCCTTGTCAACCTGTTGCGCTTTGAGAAGGTCGCGGATTTCACGAAGCAAATCGTCGGTGGTTTCGGGCTTGTTTGCCGCTTCGAGAGCCGCTGCTTCTTCCGCCGCCTTTGCAGCCGCTTCGTCGCGAGCCGCTTTGATTGCTCTGAGTTCCTTTTTGGTTGCGAATTTACCTTTGATGGTTGCTTTCTCTTCGGGTGTGAGCGATTCAAGGAATTTGGTGTCGCGGGTAAGTCCCGTAAATCCTCCGCGCACCATGTTGATGAGTTTGACAAGCGCAAACAGCACCAAAGCGGTGATGAGGAAGTTGATGATTGCCATTATAAACGCGCCCCAATCGATATATACGGATTTTGACATATCCGCAACAAATTCGATGCCTTGTTTCGCACACTCCGCCGCCGTAAGACCATCGGCATTTTTTGCAACGAGCATTGTGATAAGACCTTGCAAATCACCCATCGGGATTGCGTTGATGAGAGGCTTGAATATGCTGTTGACAAGAGCGGTTACGATTGCGGTGAATGCGGCACCTATAATCATACCAACTGCAAGATCGACAACGTTGCCTTTTGTTATGAACGCTTTGAATTCTTTGAGAAGCTTGAATTCGGGCTTCTTGAAATCTTTTTTCATAAAAGTTATCTCTCCTATCGTTGATGTAAAAAACAATATAGTACTTTTTGTATTTTAAGTCAAGAAATTGACAAATTTGACTAGTTTTTTCTATATTGACGAATTTTCCGATATTGTGCAAAACAATTGACTAAATTTCCGCCGAGGCATACAATAGGTGTCGCTAGGGGTGCTGTAAAGCTGAGATGATACCCTCAAACTTGTGAGTTAATCCTCGCGTAAGGAAGCAAAAACAACGAAAGTTTTCGATATTGCCTTTTCTTTTCAAGTTCTCCTAAGCACAAGTTAGGAGATTTTTTTTATGGATTTAGGCACATTAAATTCGTTGTTCAAATCGATTTCAAACGTCGTTTTGTACCTTGCGATCGCGCTTATTGCCGCTTTTATGGTTGTAGGTTTGCTCGTGTGGTTTTTCAAACGTGAAAAATTCAACGATTTCAAAAAATACGTGACCGGTATCACTGCGGGATTTGCACTCACCGCACTTGTTGTTTTGGTGTATATCAAAGTTCAAAGCAACAAAGCAGACCCCGACGTTGACGTTGCAAACTATCTCAAAATGTTCTATGCGATTTTGACAACTCTTATCGTTGCGGTTGCGGGCGGAACGGCAATGCTCGTTTGTTCGCTTTTTGGCGAAAAGCCGTTGAAAATCGCGGGTATTGTCACGGCACTTTTGCTGGCATGTTCGATTGTTGCAACGATAGTGGTCGTTTCGCTTTATTATAAGAACGACAAATATCAAGAGGTCAGAAACCTCGTAGGACTTATCGTTTCTGCGGTTGTGTGCATTTTGATTCTTGTGGCATTTTGGTTTTTGGGAGATAAGCGTAAGTTGAGCGACACTCGTGCAATCGTTTACGGCGCAGTTGCAATGGCGCTGTCCTTTGCGCTTTCCTATGCAAAACTTTTCTCACTTCCACAAGGCGGCTCTATCACATTTGCAAGCCTTTTGCCGCTTATGATTTACAGCTGTATGTTCGGCACAAGAAGAGGTCTTATCGTTTGCACTCTTTACGGATTTCTGCAAGCAATTCAGGATCCATGGCTCTTGCACCCGATGCAAGTTTTGCTCGACTATCCCCTCGCTTTCGGCTTTATCGGAGTGAGCGGAATATTTATGGAAAAAGGCGTTTTCAAAGAGAAAAAAATCTTGGCATTCTTGCTCGGCGGCGTGGTTGCGGTGTTGCTCCGCTATATCTGTCACGTTTTTTCGGGTGCGTTTGTGTTTGCGTCTATAACGAAATATCCCACTATGGGCGCAGCGTTCGCATATAGTTTGGGTTACAATTCGTTTGCGTTTGCGGATATGGCAATATCTCTCGTTGCGGGCAGTTTCTTGTTTACGTCAAAGTCGTTCACGGCGGCTATGCAACAATCTAGCGACGTCAACAAACTCGCACTGACAACTCAAACCGCAGACGGCGCAACAGGTGTCGACAACGACGAGGAACTTGACGAGGTTGACAAGCAAATCATCGCAAATCAAGCAAAATCCGAAAATAAGGATAGCAACGACAATCAAGACAATCGATAATTGCAATTTGCAATCGGCAAGAAGGGGAGAGGCAAACCGCCTCTCTCTTTTCGTTTCAAATGGGCTTTGAGTTGAGACTTTGAAAATACCGCATTTGCGGACACAATTCAAAAAGCACGGCATGCCGTGCTTTTTTGTTAGAAAGGTTTGAAAAACGATGATTTTGTATTTTCGATAAATATACAATTCAAGTTTTGGTTTTATTGGGATTTTTTGAAAAAACTCGCATTTTTCAAAAAAATTTTGAAGAATGCGAGCAACTTTTGTATGACCTTTGTCAAATATTTTGCAAAACGTGCAATTTTTTGCGATTTTCGTATTGATTCAGCGTTTTATATAGCGGAACACGAAAACGCCGCCGCGCTTGACATCGATATGAATTTTGCCACCGAGTGACACATTGGACAATCCTCTCGAATCGCAGGATTTGAGCAGGAGTTCGTCAAGAGGGTATTCGAGATTTTGAGAGTCGCTCACAAGCGCGCTCTCGCCGTAGGGGATAATGGATATAGTTTCGCCCTTTTGCGTGGCGAGGTCAAATTTGCCCTCGACATAGTGTATATCGAGTCCGTCCTCTTCCGCCTTTGCGTTCATACCGAGAGTTGCGGCAAGGCGCATAATGGACAGGTTGCAAAGCACGTGGTCCACTCGTCCTCCTGTTATGCCGTAAAATACGATTGAGTCCGCATGCAAAACCTCTTTTGCATAATACACGGCAAGTTCGCCGTCGCTTGCGTCCTTGTGCGGATTGTGCTCGACAAGGGGAATGTCCGAGCTGCCGGGTTTTTCGAGGGAGTCGAAGTCGCCCAGAATCACGTCGGGTTTGACGGGGCATACGTTGAAACCGCCGTCACAGCATACGACTTTGTCGCCTTTTATTTTGCGTTTTATTTCATTTCCGCAGTTTAAGATTATGGATACTTGCATAAATACAGTGTAGCACTCCTTTGCGAATTTTGCAATTTTTGATGTGTTATTTTTGCAAAGTGCTATTGATAAAATGAGTTTTATTGTTTATAATGTGCTTAATAAACCTTATTTTGTGCGGAGAGTGCAATATGAAAGAGTTTAAGCTCAAAAGTTTTGACAACACCGAGATTTATTGCAGGCTTTGGGACGATGTGAAAGATCCAAAAGGCGTCATTCAACTCGTGCACGGCATGAGCGAGTATGCGGGCCGCTACGACGAGTTTGCACGCTATCTCAATTCAAGAGGTTACATAGTTTTCGGCGATGATCACCGCGCGCACGGTTTGACCGAAACCGACCAAAATCGCGGCAAACACCCCGGCAACATTTTCAAAAAGACTTTGAACGACGAATTGTTTTTCCGTGAGTGGCTAAAATCTCAATATGATTTGCCCGTGTTTCTTATGGGGCATAGTTACGGCAGTTTTCTCTCGCAGGCTTTTGCGCAGGAGGGGACGGACGTCAAAGCAATCGCACTCATAGGTTCGGGACATATGCGCAGCTTGTTCACTTTTGGCAAAATTGTGGTTGCGCCGATATTCCTTGTGGCAAGAAACTGGCGTCCTCGTATTGTCAATTGGGTGAGCGACAACTTCCAGAAATTCAAAGGCGACGAGGGCAAGCTGCAATGGGCAAACAGCGTAAGGGCAAGACGAGAGGATGTGCTTGCAGATCCGCTTGCGCATCAAAACATGTCTGTCGGTTTTGACTATTATATGATGAAAGAAACATCGAAGCTGTACACCAAAAAAGCGCAGGCAAAACTCAATCCTGCAACCGCAATCGGCATTTTTTCGGGTGATGCGGACTCTGTCGGGCAAATGGGCAAGGGCGTCAAAAAACTTGACAGAATGTACAGACAAAACGGCATCAACACCGAGCTTCACCTCTATCCGGGCGCAAGACACGAAGTGTTTTACGATTGGTGCGGCGAGCAAATGCAAAAGGACGTTGCGGATTTCTTTGACAAGTTCATCATCTATGAGCAGACAAGCATAGACGATTTGTGTAAATAAAAAAACGAAAGTCCTTCTTGTTCGGAGGACTTTTTTGAGGTGTGAAAATGAATGTAACAATACCTTCCGGTTTTAAGATAGGACACTATGAGGACGAGTTTACGGGCGTAAGCGTAATCCTTGCCGAAAACGGAGCGGTCGGAGGCGTGGATTGCAGAGGAGGCGCACCTGGTACGAGAGAAACCGACCTTCTTCACAACGAGAAGATGATGCAAAAAGTCAATGCCGTCGTGCTGTCGGGCGGCTCGGCATACGGGCTTGCATCCACCGTCGGAGTTATGGAATATCTCAAACAAAATGGCAAGGGATTCAAGTCTATGGGCAAGATCGTGCCCATTGTTTGCGGTGCGGTGCTTTATGACCTCAATCAGAAGGAATATCACTATCCAACCGCGCAATACGGACTTAACGCGTGCAAAAATGCGTCAAAAACCCTCGATTTCGGCAATATCGGCGCAGGACGAGGCGCAACGGTAGGCAAGATAAGAGGCTTGAAAAACGCGTGCAAGAGCGGTATCGGCGCGGCAACCGTCAAAGTGGCAGGCGTCACGGTTACGGCAGTCGTTGCGGTCAACGCTATGGGCGACGTCGTAGATGAAAGCGGCAAAATAATTGCAGGCGCAAAGGGCAGAAACGGCGAGTTTATCGACACGGAAAAATGCCTCGCAAACGGTGAATTCGCAAAACTTTTGCTTGGGACAAACACAACGATAGGTTGCATAATCACCGATGCGAAACTCTCCAAAGTCGAGGCAAATTTGATTGCAAACATATCCCACAACGGGCTTGCAAGGGCAATACGCCCCGTGCATACGATGTACGACGGCGACACCATGTTCTGCCTTGCAAGCGGCAGACGCCCCGTTGTCAATCTTGCACCGGTGCAATCGGCAGCAGTCGAGGCAACTCGCCTTGCAATCGTCAATGCCGTGAGCAAAAGCGCACAATACGAGATTGTATTCGACCAAGACGAAGATTGCGATACGCAACAATAAGCCAAACAACAAGGAAAATAGGTTTTATGAACATAAGCATAATGCTCAAACCTGCCTCGTCAAATTGCAATTTGCGATGCAAATATTGTTTTTACAACGACCTCTCAAGCCATAGAGAGATGCCGTCGCACGGAATGATGAGCGAAAAAACTCTGCGCTCAACACTCAAAAAAGCCTTCGATTTTGCAGGACACGACAGGGTTATGCTCTCCTTTCAGGGCGGCGAGCCGCTGCTTGCCGGCAAGGAGTTTTTTTTGAAACTGCACGATATTATTCGTGAGTTGAACGTCAATCGCGCGCCCGTCAGCATAGGCGTGCAAACCAACGGAACGCTCATCGACGACGAGTGGTGCAGGATATTCAAGCGCGGCGGCTACCTTGTCGGATTGAGCTTGGATGGTGACGAGGTTGCCGATTCTCTCCGCATAGACGCAAACGGCAATCCCACGTTTTCACGTGCGCTCAACGGCGCAAAACTTATGCAAAAATACGGCGTGGATTTCAATATCCTCGTGGTGCTGACAAAGCAGGTGGCAAACCGCATCGAGCCGATTTATAAGTTTTTCAAAAAACAAAACTTCAAGCATTTGCAGTTTATACCTATGCTCAAACCATTGCGTGTGGACGAGAGCGGCAAGCCTATCTCAAAAACAACCTACAACGAGTGTTTCCCAAGCGAGCAGGAAAACTATTCGATGTCTGCCGAGGACTATTCCGAGTTTTTGCAAAAGTGCTTTGCGATGTATCTCAAAGACTGTATGGACGGCAAATACACCTCAATCCGCCAATTTGACAACTTCGTGCGCCTTGCGCATTTCGAGTGTCCCGAACAGTGCGGTATGGAAGGGCATTGCTGTCATCAATTCGTCATCGAAGGGGACGGCGAGGTCTATCCGTGCGACTTTTATTGCCTCGATTGCTACGATATGGGCAACATCAACGATACCGATTTCTTTGCGCTGTCAAAGCACCCCGTTGCAACCGAATTCATAAAAGAAAGTATGCAAATCGAGGACAAGTGCAAGGAGTGCAATTTCTATAATATGTGCCGCAACGGCTGCAAGCGCGAGCGTATCGACCTCGACAAATGCGCCGCCTACAAAAAGTTTTTCGCCTACGCCTTGCCGCACTTGAAAAGAATCAGCTGAAATTACTTTGGTTTTTAGCGGCGTTTGCGCTGTATGGATTATTTCAAACGTCATTGCGAGCGCAATGCTGCCGTGCAAATCTCAACATAGCAACATTTTGGAATTGAAAAAAGAAACGACGGATTCAAAATCCGCCGTTTATATTTTGTTTCCAAATTCATCTTCAAGTTCAAGCAAATAATCCGTGCTTACCTTAAAAAACTTTGATATTGAGATTAGTGCAGATGCGGTGGGTTCGGTTTTCCCAAGTTCCCATTTTGCAATGGCAGATTGACTCACTTGCAATGCTTTTGCAAGTTCGTACTGGCTCAATTCTTGTGATTCTCTTAAATCTTTTATGATGTCTTTGAACATAATCAAAGAATATCCCATTTAAGTATTTTTGTACTTGACAAGTCTAAAAAGACTTAATATAATATCATTAAGTACAAAAGTACTTGGGTGTATTACGGCTATAATATAGGAGGAGTTAACAATGAAGATTAGAAAAGTATCAATTTTAATCGTTGCAGTTATGCTGCTAAGCACTCTTGTTTGTTTTCAACTGGTTGCTTGCAATAAAAATGATGATGTTGACAATATCGCAAAGAATCCCGCTGATGAGTATCAAGAGATTGAGTTGACAGTATCGAATTTTTTTGATTATTTTATCCCGAATACAGTGTCAACACTTATTTCGACATCGAGAGATCCGTATGTCAGCAGCGTATACTATGATAAGTATAGGGTAGACTATAGCGTTAAATGCAAGTATTCAAAAGCAATATGTAAGAATGTTTCTATTGAATTTAAGGTTGATACCGATACATATAAAGATAGCGAAGGTAATTCTCAAAGTTATGATATAACAAAAACAATGGAACTGACAGATGATGGAAAGGGCGATAGATCTTATAATTATACCGATATGTATATGCCTAGCTTGTATCAGAGTGAAGGAGGAATTGTTTTATCTAAAAGCACGCTAACTAGTGTTTCGGGTACAATTAAAATTCCTAAAGAGTAAAAATAAAATGGTATGTTAAAAGTTGCTATAAAAAAGCCTGCCGCACGTTTGGGTGTGGCAGTCTTTTTATAATTTATTTAGTTTATGACTCTTTTTATCAGTGCTTTGAAGTGACAAGCATTTCGCCGTCTTTTGCGTCAACCACGATTGTGTCGCCTTCGTCCATGTTGCCTTGCAAGATTGCTTTTGCAACTTTGGTTTCGACGTTGCTTTCGATATAACGTTTGAGCGGTCTTGCGCCGAACGTCACGTCATAGCCGCCGTCAACGATAAGGTCTTTTGCCGCTTGCGTAACTTCGAGTTTGAGGTTTTGCTTTTCGAGCCTCGATTCCAGCTTTTTGAGCATGATGTCGATGATCTTGTACACGTTCTCTCTTGTGAGCGGAGTGAACAACACGGTGTCGTCAAGTCTGTTGAGAAACTCGGGGCGGAAGGTTTGTTTGAGCAACTTGTCGATTTGCGCCTTGGCGTCGTCGGTGATGTTGCCGTCTTTATCGATGTTGTCGAGGATCACGTTGCTGCCGAGGTTGGACGTCAAGATGATGATCGTATTCTTGAAGTTGACAGTTCTGCCTTGGCTGTCGGTGATTCTGCCGTCGTCGAGCACTTGAAGCAAGATGTTGAAAACGTCGGGATGTGCCTTTTCGATTTCGTCGAACAGCACGACGGAGTAGGGTTTTCTTCTCACGGCTTCGGTGAGTTGACCGCCTTCGTCGTATCCCACGTATCCCGGAGGCGCACCTATAAGACGAGATACGCTGAATTTTTCCATGTACTCCGTCATATCGATACGCACGATGTTGCGCTCGTCGTCAAACAGATAGGAAGCAAGCGTCTTTGCAAGCTCGGTTTTGCCGACGCCGGTAGGGCCGAGGAAGAGGAACGAACCGATAGGTCTGTTTTCGTCGGATATGCCTGCACGAGAACGCAGCACCGCTTCGCTGCCCGCTTGCACCGCTTCGTCTTGTCCGATAACTCTCTTGTGAAGTTCGTCGCTGAGGTGAAGCAGTTTCTCCTTTTCGCTTTCCATAAGTTTGGTTACGGGGATACCCGTCCACTTTGCAACGATTTTTGCGATTTCGTCCGCAGTAACTTCGTCACGAAGAAGGGTAGAGCCGTTTGCGGATTTCTTTTCAGCCTCTTCGAGTTTCTTGGTGAGGGCAGGCAGTTCGCCGTATTGAAGTTGTGCCGCCTTGCCGTAGTCGCTGTTGCGCTTTGCTTCTTCGATTTGAAGATTTACGCGGTCAATCTCGGATTTGGTGTCCTGAACGCTGTTGATTTCCTTCTTCTCGTTTTCCCATTGCGCTTTCATTTCGTTGAATTTGTCGTGGAGTTCGGCAAGTTCCTTTTTGATGGATTCGCGACGGTCGATAGAAAGTTTGTCGGTTTCTTTTTCAAGAGCCATTTCCTCGATTTCGAGTTGCATGATTTTACGGCTGATGACGTCCATTTCGGTGGGCATGCTGTCGATTTCGGTACGAATCATCGCGCACGCTTCGTCCACGAGGTCGATTGCTTTGTCGGGGAGGAATCTGTCGGTGATATATCTGTCCGAGAGAGTCGCCGCCGCGACGAGAGCTTGATCGTGTATGCGCACGCCGTGGAAGATTTCGTATCTTTCTTTCAAGCCACGCAATATAGCGATTGTGTCCTCAACCGTAGGTTCGTTGACCATGACGGGTTGGAAACGTCTTTCCAGAGCAGGGTCTTTTTCGATGTATTTGCGATATTCGTCAAGCGTGGTTGCGCCGATGCAGTGCAATTCGCCTCTTGCAAGCATAGGCTTCAAAAGGTTGCCTGCGTCCATGCTGCCTTCGGTTTTGCCTGCGCCGACAATGGTGTGCAATTCGTCGATAAACAGCAACATTCTGCCGTTTTGTTTTTTGATTTCGCCAAGAACCGCTTTGAGTCTTTCTTCAAATTCGCCTCTGTATTTTGCGCCTGCGATGAGCGCGCCCATATCGAGTGCGAAGATGTGTTTGTCTTTGAGTCCCTCCGGGACGTCGCCTCTGACGATACGTTGGGCAAGTCCTTCCGCAATTGCCGTTTTGCCGACGCCCGCCTCACCGATAAGAACGGGGTTGTTTTTTGTCTTTCTTGACAATATACGAATGACGTTTCTTATCTCGTCGTCACGTCCGATGACGGGGTCGAGTTGTCCGCGAGCGGCTCTTTCAACCATATCGTGACCGTATTTGTTGAGTACGTCGTAGGTGTCTTCGGGGCTGTCGTTTGTCACTTTCGAGGTTTTAACTTGCGAAAGCGCGTCCATAAAACCCTTTTTGGTGAGTTTGCACTTTGCAAATACTGCTTTGAGGGCAGGGGTGGGGTTGTCGAGGATTGCGGCAAAGATATGTTCGACGCTCACAAAATCGTCGCCCTGTTTCTTTGCGTCTTTTTCCGCTTGCGAAAGCATAAGGGAGCAGTCTTGCGACAGATACACTTCGCTTGCGCCCGATCCCGTGACCGAGGGCATTTGAGAGAGAATTCTGTCGATTTCTCTCACCAGTTGCGGAGCGTCCGAGCCGCACTTTGTGACGAGTTTCGGAATAAGTCCTTCCTCGTCGTTGAGCAACGCATACGCGATATGCTCCTTGCAAAGTTGTTGATGATGTCTTTCAAGCGCAAGATTTTGCGCCGCATTTATTGCATCCAATGCTTTTTTAGTAAATTTGTTGGTGTCCATAGTTCATACCTCCTTTGAAATATGTTCCGTGTCGTGCCTTTTGAGCCTTTGATTGCTTCATACGCTTTTACGTCTTTGGCAATCACCGTGCTTGTTTGTTAGCACTCTTTGTCTTCGTTTGCTAATTATATCACTAAAATATGAGATGTCAATATATTTTGCTCAAAAATTTTAAGTTTTTTTCATTTGGTCGAAATATGGAACATATAGGATGTTCTATTTGATAAAATCTAAAACGGTATAATAGATGATGTTCTATTTGATAAAATCTAAAACGGTATAATAGATTTTTGACGAAGGTTTTTGGGAGATAATAAAAAAACGAATTGCGTTTTGCAATTCGTCTTTCATAAGTATTTGTTTTATTTTTTCACAAAGCAACGCTCGGCAAGAGGGCAGGTTGCATAGGAGATAAACTCTTCGTACGTGTATCTGCCGGGGTTGTCCACGCACCAAAGCACCGTGTTTATCATGCCGCCCGCAACGAAAGTGGATAGAATTTGAAGGGGCATTTTGATTTCGTACGTGTCTTTGTATTTCGAAAGCTGATACTTGATGGAATGTGCGATGGAATCCTGTATAGTGCTTATCACTTTGCCGTTTCTGTTGAAGCGAATTATGTTGGCGATGTGGTTGTGCTTGTCAAAGAAAAAGTCGACTGCCATCATAATCATCGAGTTGAGCGTTTCGGTGGGGGTGGTGAACTTGGTATCCTTGGTAAACTTTTTGTAGAGGTCGTCTTTGAGCTCTTCCAAGGCAAAAGTCAAAAGGTGGTATTTGTCCTCGAAGTGTGCGTAGAACGTTGCGCGGTTGACCATCGCTTTGTTGCAAAGGTCTATGACGCTGATTTTTTCGATGGATTCCTCCTCCATCATATCCAGCAGCGTGTTGCTCAATAGTTTTCTTGTGCGAACGATGCGCAAATCTTCTTTTTGTGCAGACATAATGTCCCCCAAACCGTATTGTTGTATAAATTATTGCACAAATACGGCGCATTTGTCAAGTTAAGCGAACATACATTGCGATATAATAAAATGCTCGCACCGCCAAATTTTATCACTCGACCGAAATGATGTATATATTTATTAAAATAAATTTAATATTTATAAGAATTCGGCATAAATCATTGACATTTTTTTTAATAAATTGTAAATAAAATATGATCGTGATTTTTTTTGCACGGTCGATGAAAGCATTTTGCTTTTGCAAATATTTTTCATCTTCGCGCTATGCGAAATTAAGGTGATTATGGCAAACGAAAAAAATATGGCACCGAGATCCAAAGGCGGACTCAAAAAGATGGCGAGTTGCGTGGGCGAGTACAAAGTCCACGCGATTTTCACGTCTGTTTTGGTTGCGCTGGAAGTTCTTTTTGAAATTTTGATTCCGCTCATCATGGCGCAAATCGTAAACGTAGGTATGGTTGAGGACGCAACGTCTTTTACGTTTACGCTTCAACTTGGAAGCAAAGGCTTCGAGTTGTTTACGATGAACAACCGCGTCTGGTTTATCGTCACTTGCGGCGCAATGATGATAGTTATGGCGTTGATATCGCTGTTTTTCGGCACGATGTCGGGCAGACTTGCGGCGACCGCTTCGACGGGTTTTGCAAAAAATCTGCGCAAAAAGATGTTTTACAAGATTGAAAACTTCTCCTTTGCAAACCTTGACAGATTCAAAACCGCAAGCCTTGTGACAAGACTTACCACCGACGTAACCAACATACAGATGGCATTTCAAATCATCATCCGTATGCTTGTGCGCTCGCCGATAATGTTGATTTTGGCAATGTGCATGTCAATCTCAATAAGCCCGGATTTGTCGCTCATATTTGCCGCGGCGATCCCCGTTTTGATCGTAGGACTTATCGTGGGTGTGAAAGTCGTGTTCCCGAGATTTGAAAAGATGCTCCGCAAATACGACGATATGAACGAGTCCACGCAGGAAAACCTCATAGGTATCCGCGCGGTCAAGGCGTTCGTGAGAGAGGACAACGAAATCGACAAGTTCAAAAAAGTCAGTTCAACTGTCCAAAAACTTCAATTTTCCGCGGAAAAAATCATCGTTATCGCATTCCCGTTTATGCAAATCGTCATTTACGCTTGTATGATTTGCGTTGCGTGGTTCGGCGGCAACGACATCATCGTGGGCAACATGAAACTCGGCGATTTCACTGCATTTTTGAGTTATATTATGCAAATCCTTATGTCGCTTATCATGGTGGCAATGGGCTTTATGAACATCGTGCTTTCGCGTGCGTCCCTCGATCGTATCGTTGAAATTCTCGACGAAAAAATCGACATCGAAGACGCTCCAGACTCACAGGACATCGAAGTCAAAGACGGCAGTATCGATTTCGACAACGTCGATTTTTCCTATTCGAAATCCCGCGACGTTCTCAATCTTGAAAACATCGACTTGCATATCAGGAGCGGTGAAACCATCGGTATCATAGGCGGAACCGGCTCGGCAAAGTCCACTCTCGTCCAGCTGATTCCCAGACTTTACGACGTTTTGGACGGCGAGGTGAAGGTCGGGGGCGTCAACGTCAAGGACTACAAGCTCGACAAACTCAGAGATTCCGTCGCAATGGTGCTTCAAAAGAACGTGTTGTTCAGCGGCACGATAAGGCAAAACTTGCTTTGGGGCAACAAAGACGCAACGGACGAGGAAATCGAACACGCTGCAAAAGCGGCGCAAGCGCACGACTTCATTATGTCTTTCCCCGACGGTTACGAAACCGAACTCGGTCAGGGCGGCGTCAACGTATCCGGCGGTCAAAAACAACGTCTTTGCATCGCGCGCGCTTTGCTCAAAAAGCCGAAAATCATGATTATGGACGATTCTACGTCCGCAGTCGATCCCGCAACCGACGCGGCAATAAGATCCGGACTCAAAAAAGAATTCGGAGATACTACGGTGCTTATCATCGCTCAACGTATCTCTTCCGTCGAGGACGCGGACAGAATCATCGTTATGAACGACGGCAAAATCGACGCCGTTGGCACTCACGAAGAGTTGCTTGCAACCAACGAGATTTATCGGGACGTGTACAATTCCCAAAAGAAAGGAAGCGACGAGGAGGTGAGCGTCAATGCGTAAAGACAAAAAACAAAACGTCAAAAAAGCGGCGGCTCAAAACAAGTTTAGGGCAAAGAACCCTATGCAAACCTTGAAGCGTATTCTCGGGTATTGGAAACCGTATAGAGGTCAACTTATCGGCGCATTGATTTGCATGATCGCAAACGTGCTTTGCAACATCGCAGGTACGTTTATGCTCGGCTCGGTTGTCGTCAACAACTATATCCTTCCTCTTGCTTATGCAAACGGAGTGTACGTCACCTCCAATGAGGAAATCATCGCAAGGGCGGCGGAAGTCACCATGCAAAACTTCGGCGGTATCGTCGGCGTTATGGCGGCAATGTACGTCGTGGGCGCAGGGCTTCATTATCTTTACAACTACATTCTCGTCAGAGTCACCACCAAAACTCTCCAAAGCGTGCGTGATGAGATGTTCGAAAAGATGGAAAAATTGCCCGTCAAATATTTCGACACTCACACCCACGGCGACATAATGAGCCTTTACACCAACGACACGGACACGTTGCGCGAACTGCTTTCAAACGGCATTCCCAACCTTATCAGCAACTTGCTTATGGTTGTCGGTATGTTTGTCGCAATGATGCTCGTATCTCCGCTGCTGACGCTTTGTTCGGTGGTTATGCTCGTCATAATGCTTTTCATTATGAAGTTCGTCGCAGGCAAGAGCGGCAAGCACTTTGTCGGTCAACAACGCCAGACCGGCGCGATAAACGGCTTTATCGAGGAGCATATCGACGGACTTAAAGTGGTCAAAGTGTTCTGCCACGAGGACGAGGAAAAAATCGATTTCGACAAATTCAACGAGGATTTGTTCCATCACTCCGACAAGGCGCACACGTATGCGAATATACTATTCCCGATCATGGGCAACTTGTCCTACGTGTCCTATGCGGCAACCGCAATTCTCGGCACGATTATGGCAATCGGCGGATTCGGAGGAATGACTTGGGGCGGACTTGTATCCTTCATGCAATTCTCACGTCAATTCAGCAATCCGCTCTCGCAAATCGCTCAACAAATGAACGGCGTTCTTATGGCACTTGCAGGCGCGGAGCGTATCTTTGAATTGATTGACCAGCAACCCGAACAGGACGAAGGCTATGTAACTCTCGTAAACGCAAAAGAGGACGAGGACGGCAACATCGTCGAAACCGATGAATACACCGGCGAGTGGGCATGGAAACATTTTCACAAAGCCGACGGCACGACAACGTACGTCAAGTGGAGAGGAGAGGTCGAATTCGAGGACGTATCTTTTGGTTACGTTCCCGAAAAAACCGTCCTCAAACACGTCACAATGGAAGCGTTGCCGGGACAAAAAATCGCACTCGTCGGCTCAACCGGCGCAGGAAAGACCACGATTACAAACCTTATCAACCGCTTCTACGATATAAACGAGGGCAAGATAAGATACGACAACATCAATATAACAAAAATCAAAAAAGACGATTTGCGTCACTCTATGGCAATGGTTCTTCAAGATACGCATCTCTTTACGGGGACGGTCGCCGACAACATCCGTTTCGGCAAGCTCGACGCCACCGACGAGGAAGTCAAAGCCGCGGCAAAACTCGCAAATGCGGATTATTTTATCCGCCACTTGCCGGAAGGATATGACACCATGCTTACAGGCGACGGCGAAAACCTTTCGCAAGGTCAACGTCAGCTTCTTGCAATCGCTCGCGCCGCAGTCGCAAATCCGCCCGTTCTCATTCTGGACGAAGCGACAAGTTCAATCGACACACGCACAGAAAAACTTATCGAGCAGGGAATGGACAAACTTATGCAAGGTCGCACCGTTTTTGTCATCGCGCACAGACTCTCCACCGTACGCAACTCCGACATGATTTGCGTCCTCGAACACGGCGAGATTATCGAGCGCGGCAATCACGAGCAGTTGATTGCGCAGAGGGGGAGGTATTATCAGCTTTACACCGGCGCATTCGAGTTGGAATAACAAATTCAAACAGCGATAAACTTCGTCAGAACCCATTTTGCAAATAGTCACGTACGGTTCAGTACGCTCCTATCTGCAAAATGGGTTCTTTCTTGTTTCTCATCTGTTTGCTCTTTGTTATTCCAACTCGAAAGAACGAGTAACAAGGGTGTTTCCTTGTTCTTCATCTCAATATTGCGTTTATTTATAGTTAAAAGAGGAGCAAAACCTTGTTTCTCATCTGTCTGAAAAAAGAAAAAATCCGACGAATTTTCGTCGGATTTTTTATGCTTTGAATTGCTTTTTAGTCAACGCTTTGGGTGTCCTCTGCGATTTGTTCCGCCTCTTTTTCGACATCTTCGAGTGCTTGCTCTTCGTTTTGCTCTTCGTTTTGATTTTCGCTTTGCTCATCGTCGGATTTGACGGCGTTTGCGGAGTTTTCGTCGAGTTCGACGTCGGAAACCGCGATTCCTTCGAGGTGTTCTTTTTCTTCTTGAAGTTTTTGCTTTTTCTTTTCGCGCACGACTTGGAGAATACCGAAGATTGCGCAAAGAGCTATACCGACAAACAAGTATGCCGAGCCGACGCCGAGCTTTGGCGCTGCAAATCCCAAAATGAGAGAGAACGCAACGATGATGACAAGCGGGAATACTGCGAGCTTGATGTTTTTGACGACGTATTTTCCGCCGAGCGATCCAAACAGCGCGTAAACGACGCAGGTGAACGCAGGCGTAATCCACGGAGTGTTTTTGATTGCCGTTTCAACGTTGCTGACCGCAAGGATAAGCACAAACACCGCGATGATGACCGTTGTCACCAGAGTGCTTGTCGCAACCGAGAGGGTGGACACCACTTCGTTTTCTTCCGTACCGAGTTTCGTGCCGCAAATCTCTTGCGCTTTGACGACGCAAGGGATTTTGAGGTTGGAAAGGTTGCCTGTGATAAAGGCAAGGTACGCACTGTTGATGCCCAACATCGGGGAATAGATGATAGGTTCGAATATTCCCGAGAAGAAGTTGATGATGAAGGGAATGAGTATTGCGGACGTACCCATGACGCTCATGTCGGGTTTGACGTCGTAGTAGAGGCAAATCGTCGTGGGGACGGCAAAGAATATGACAAGCGACAACGCAAGCCAAATTTTGCCGATGATGTGCGATTTGAGGTTGTAATCCATTGAAACTTTAACTCTTTCTTTTGACATAATCGCGCCTCCTTACAGTATCATTGCAAAGGCGTTTCTTGCAGCCTCTGCGGCTTGTTCCGCTGCCGGCGAAGCGTCGGGAGGGAGAGGCAC
>OBJD01000064.1_pt1 | contig 22626 bp, 13 predicted proteins | sample 1518751 | NCBI WGS metagenome assembly OBJD01 (sample SAMEA728703, study PRJEB22492) | human gut metagenome | reverse complement strand
CAGCCAAGATCCTCAAAGGCTATTACCTCACACTCGGTTATGCACTGACAGGCGAGTGCGCCTGCACCGCCTATGGCACAGAAGTATACCGCACCGTTGCGTTTTATGGCGTCTACTACGGCAGGCTTGCGTTCTCCCTTTCCTATCATTGCGGATAACCCCATATCGAGCAGCAGGGGAGCGTAGGGGTCCATTCTGCCGGATGTCGTAGGACCGCATGAGCCTATTGCCATACCTTCTTTAGTGCCGGTCGGACCTGCGTAGTAAATAGCCGCACCGTCTATTTCAAAGGGCAGTTCGCCGCCTTCGTCGATAAGCTGTTTTATACGCTTGTGTGCGGCGTCACGGGAGGTGTATACAGTACCGCTCAGCTCTATCTTGTCGCCGGCTCTGAGCGTTTTTGCCTTTTCTTTAAGTTCGCTTGTGTTAAGTTCCAAGTTTGTACTCCTGTTCGCATTGAATTTATTATGCCGGAAAGCGTACACTTCCCGGCATATGATATTTACTTTTGATTAAAGGTCGAAGAATCCCACGTTATCCGAGCTCATCTCGTCGTCATCGTCATTGTCGTTAAGACCTTCCATCATCTTGAGATCCCACGAAGGATCGTACTGTGCCGTGTTGGTGGTCATATTGTCATTAATTCCTCCGAGCATTGATGAATAATCGGACATATCAATCTTTTCTTCCTTAGCGGAAGCTGCGGGAGCGGTAGGATCGTCAAACGAAGAAGTCATTCCGTCATCGTCCGTCTGCTTTTGTGCAGGGGGAGGAGTGATCGTCATGCCGTTCATCTGTGCTTCGAGATCCTTCCAGGGATCGTTCACCTTTTCTTCCTTGCCGGCAACACCCATTGAACGACTTTCATTCAGCTTTTCCTTAGGTTTATCGCCGCTACGGTCGACAGCCCGTTCGGTCTTAGCTGCAGGAGCAGGCTCTTCTGCGAGCAGGTCGCTGAAATCATCGGCTGCAGGAGCAGGCTCTGCCTTAGCTGCGGGAGCAGGAGCAGGCTCATCTGCAAGAAGGTCGCTGAAATCATCGGCTGCAGGAGCAGGCTCTGCCTTAGCTGCGGGGGCAGGTGCAGGCTCATCTGCAAGAAGGTCGCTGAAATCATCGGCAACAGGAGCAGGCTCTGCCTTAGCTGCGGGAGCAGGAGCAGGCTCTTCTGCAAGAAGGTCGCTGAAATCATCGGCTGCAGGAGCAGGTTCTGCCTTAGCTACGGGAGCAGGAGCAGGTTCTTCTGCGAGAAGGTCGGTGAAATCATCCGCAACAGGAGCAGTATCGGCTTTGGGAGCAGATGCTACAACAGGCTCCTCTGCAAGCAGATCGGCTATATCATCTGCCGCAGGAGTTTCCTCAACGAGCAGATCGCCGGTATCTACGTTATCAGCAGAAATGTCATCGTCACCCGAAACTATCTCAAATGAGCTGAGCAGACCGTTGTTGTCTGTCAGCATATCGTCGTCATCGTCATTGTCCGTCTGAGCCGGCATATCCAACTTAAGCTCGAAGCTATACGGCTCGATTTCCATAGGAGCGTAGGCGTCAAGCTCGCTCTCGTCAAGTCCGCCGATATTTTCAAGCTCGCTCTTTGCGTTGATAAGCTCCTCATCATCGGACAGCTTTTCTTCGGGAACGTCAGCCGTGTTATCGGTGGCTGTTTCTGCCTGTGAGGCTTCTTCAACAGCCTTAGCGAGTACATCGTTCACAGCCTTTGTATCTTCAACAGCCTTTGCTACTGCATCGTTTACGGCATTCGCTCCGGCAAGTGCCTTTTCAACGGCTTCATTTACTGAGGCGGTTATGCCGGCAAGAACAGTCTGAATATCTATTGCGGGAGCAGCCGCCGCACCTGATGTAACGCCATTTGCGAATGTGTCTGCCTTTTCAAGCACAGACTGCTTGTAATCGTATGTTTTCTTTACTGTATCGGCAAAATATGCCTTTGCGGCTGTGATAATCTCGTTTGCTTTGCTCTGAGCGTCATTTATTACAGCGTTTGCATCGGCATTTGCTTTTGCGGAAATTTCTGCAAGCTGAGCGGGGTCAATCGTTCCGCCGCTGTGCTTTGCTTTATCTATTTTTGCTGCCGCCTGTTTTTTGAATTCTGCGAATTCTTCTGTCAGGGCAGAGTATTTGTCCTGCATAACGTGCAGTTCTTTTTCGGTCTGAGCCAGCTTGCGTCTTTCGTCAAGAACCTGCTTTCTGCTTTCAAGGATCTGTGCGTCAAGTTCAGCCTTTTTCTTTTCAAGCTCTGCTGTAAGCTCATTGTTCTGACCTTCATTCGTCTGCTGTTTTTCTTCGAGTGCTCTTTTCAGCTCTTCATTTTCTTCCTTAAGGGCTTTACGCTCTTTGTTGTGCTGTACTATGTATGCCATTACTTCGGCTTTGTCGAAGCCGAGCGGAGAGGTTTTGAATTCGCCGTTTGTAGATGGCGATTTTTTCTGTTCTGCCATTATTGTACCCCCTGAAAAATCTGGTTATTGTTATTATACCAAAAATTATTCATTAATTCAATAGCGAATTGTAAAGTTTTATCAATTACCCAAAAATGAGAACCGCTATTGGTGATTTTAACGAAAATTTGCTATCGGCTATTGTATTTTATTGAACGGTAGTGTATAATAGTATAACAACCTTAAAATAATTTCGGTTTTTAAAAGATATTAACGAAAGGACTGATATTGATGATCGACAAAACTATGCCGTTTTCGCTCAAGGATGAAAGAGAAAACGAGATGAAGGAAATACTGACAACGGTTTACGGTGCGCTCAAGGAGAAGGGCTATAATCCTATAAATCAGCTCGTCGGCTATATTCTGTCCGAAGATCCTACCTATATAACTACATATAACAACGCCCGCAGCCTGATCCGTCATATTGATCGTGACGAACTTTTGCAGGCAATGGTCAAGACTTATCTCGGCAACTGATAAAAGCCGCCATTTATTTCAATGAATTACAACCGCTCCTTTACGGATACTATATCTGTAAAGGAGTGATTTTTTTGCACAGAAAAATATCTGCCGCAGTATTTACGGTATTGACGGCAATGTCCATGTGCGGATGCACGTCCGATAAGAATACTGTCGGACAAAGCACAGAATATAACGGCAGGGGAGGCAGAACGCCTGCAGAAACGGCTTTTCTGACAGACGGCAGTGAAAAGGTCTGCTACGGTCAAGGCTATGAAACCGATAGCGATAACCGTCCTGTAGGAGCAACACAGGCACAGGAAAAATACGGGTCATACGGCGGAAGATTCATATTCGGCAAAGATGACAAGACAATTTGCCTTACGTTTGACGAGGGCTATGAAAACGGCTGTACCGGAAAAATACTGGATATTCTGAAGGAAAAGAAGGTTACGGCAACGTTCTATGTGACGCTTGATTATGTAAAAAGCAGTCCTGAGCTTGTGAGCCGTATGATAAACGAGGGTCACGAGGTCGGAAATCACAGCTGTACCCACCCGTCACTGCCGGATATAAGCGATGATATGGTGTTTGAAGAAATACACGGACTTGAAACTTATATTTCCGATAATTTCGGCGGATACAAAACCGTTACGATGCGTCCCCCTCGAGGAGAATTTTCGGTCAGAACATTACGCATTGCCAAAAATATGGGTTATGATACTGTGCTGTGGTCCTTTGCGTACAACGACTGGAATACGGACGCTCAGCCCGACAGGGATACGGCATACAGGCGAATAACCTCCGCAACGCACAACGGGGCTGTATATCTTCTCCATGCGGTATCCGAAACAAATACGGCGATACTGCCCGATGTCATCGACTACTGGCTTGATAACGGATATACGGTAAAAAGCATTTCGGGATAAAAAAAGAGCATCGGCACATAATAATGCAAGCCGATGCTTTTGTATCACCGCAATTAACACAAAAAAGAAAACGCTCCCGCAGGAGCGTTACGTTAAATCGTTATTCTCAGGAAACAGCGTTTAACTTCTTAGCAAGCTGAGATTTCTTTCTAGCTGCAGCGTTCTTGTGGATAATACCCTTTGCTGCTGCCTTATCAACTGCTTTAACTGCAACCTTAACGTTGTCAGCATTAGTATCAGCGTCAACCTTCTTCAGAATAGTCTTAAGAGCGGTCTTGTCAGCCTTATTGCGAGCCTGCTTTGTAGCAGATACTAAAACTCTCTTCTTGGCAGATTTAATGTTAGGCACTTACGGCACCTCCTTTATACAGATCTACATATAATCATAGTTATATTTCACAATACGCTTTATTATAGCACGTCCAAAACGAAAATGCAATACTTTTTTACGATTTTTTTGAAAAAATTCTTCGGGAGGAAATTTTATGCGGCTTACGGGAAGAACAGATATGGCGGCGGAGTTTGTAAAGGTCAAAAACGGAATAAGATGTGAAAGCTATGAGCTTTACGGAGAAAAGATAACCGAAATAATCGTTTCCGAAAAGGAAACTGCTCTTTTTAACCGCCCCTGCGGTAGATATTTTACCGTTGACAGTACGGACGTTCCTTATGCGGACGGTCAGATCCATGCGCTGTGTACGGTGCTTAACAAGCTCCTTCCGGAAGGAAAATGTCTTGTCACGGGGCTTGGAAACCCGTCTGTAGCGTCTGACAGTCTTGGCTGGAGAGCGGCAGGCAGGGTACTTGCGACCTCACATTTTATAGAAAGTATGCACAATGCGGACGGAATAGGGAATGTGTCGGTAATAAGGACGGATGTTTCGGCAAATTCCGGTATAGACAGCGTCTGTCACGCAATATTCTGTGCGGAGAAGATAAAAGCGGACTATATTGTAGCGATAGACAGCCTTGCGTGTAGTGAGCCGGAACGCCTTTGCAGGAGCATACAGGTCACGGATACCGGTATAACTCCCGGAAGCAGTACCGCAGGCAACAGGAACCGTCTTGACAGAGCGGCGTCAGGCATCCCGGTGATCGCTGTAGGCGTTCCTACCACTATGGAGTATGAAAGCGATAACGACAGATTTTTTGTGACAAGATATGATATAGATGCCGAGATAAGCAGGTACGCACATATAATATCCTGTGCGCTGAACCGCAGTCTGTGTCCGTCACTGTCATACAGCGACATATCAATGCTGATGAATTATTCCTGAATATTTGCGGAAAATGAATCATAAGCTGTAACAAGAAAAATCCAACCGTGAAAACACTTGGCGAAAGGAAAGGCTTATGAGAGGCAATAAAAACAAAGGTATTGTAAAGGTTCTTGGCATTGGGCTTACGGCGGCGGTATTATCGTTTACCCTGACGGGCGTAGCTGAAAACGCCGTAACCGGAGCGGTAAGCGGCAAAAGCGTTTCAGACGGACTAAGACAGCTTACCGCACTGAGCGTTATGCTTGCTGTTCCTGTAAACGAATTTGACGGCAGGGATGAAGATACGGTTTCGTCCGAGCCTTGCACAGAGAAACCGGACAATGAAACAAAGACTGAAAAGCAGGAGCAGAAAGCGCCTGCAACCGATAATCCGTCAAGCAGTACGCAGGATATTTCCGGTGAAACGCTGGTGCCGGTCGACGCTCCCGCCGATGTAAAAACACGGCTGATTTCCGTCAACATAAGAAAGGACAAGGACGATCTTACACAATATACGGCAAAGGACGGTACGGTCAAGGAAAAGCACTACGGGAAGATAGGCGGCGACAATGTAATAGACCTCGAAAACGGTCAGATAAGAAACTGCACCAAGCTGCCGTCGGAGCTTATAGGCGCTGAGGCTGAGAAAAAGCCTTCTGTCACGCTGTCGGACAGCAACGAACCTCAGGTGCTTATAATACATACGCATACGACCGAAAGCTACGAACGTGACAGTGACGGATATTACGATACCGATTATGACGGCAGATCGCTTTGCCCTGCAAACAGTGTTGTGGGAGTAGGAGCGGTGCTTGCACAGACGCTTGCTGATAACGGAATAAGTACGCTGCACGACGGAACGGTCTTTGACGATCCGGTTTACAACTACTCTTACTCAAGAAGCAGGGAACGAACAGAGGAGTTGCTGAAAGAGTATCCGTCAATAAAAATAGTGCTGGACATTCACCGTGACGGAATAGCGGACGGAGATGTGAGAATAGCTCCCGTTGCAGAAATCAACGGCAGAAAAGCGGCACAGATAATGATAATATGCGGATGTGACGATGGCACGGATATATTGCCGGATTATATGTATAACCTCCGCTTTGCGTCATATTTGCAAAATGCGATAGAAAAAGATAACAAAGGCATAACACGGCCTATGCTTTTCGATTATCGGTTTTATAATCAGGATCTGGCAGAGGCTTCACTGGTTATAGAATTCGGAGCGTTGGCAAACGATATTGAGCAGGTGCGATACTCAGCCGAGCTTGCCGGCAGGAGCATTGCAAATTTGCTGAAAAATTATGAACAATAAAAAAGCATACTGCCGTAAAAAGCGTATCAGAAAGATTATGATAAGAATCGGAACACAAGCGTTATAAACAGATAAACCGCCCGGGCATGAATCAGGGCGGTTATTTTTATGGAGCTTGTGACGGGACTCGAACCTGCGACCTGCTCATTACGAATGAGCTGCACTACCAACTGTGCTACACAAGCATATTTATTCCGATATTCTGATATATTTACACACATTTTCCGTTTTCCGAAAGCATCCGCTTCACAAGTCAAAACATTGCATAATGCACAATTAACACTTGAAAAGAGCGAGGCGATGTGGTAAAATATAAATGGTCATATTTCGGAATACAGTTCCAAAATGACTATATTATTATATCGTATTTTTGATTTGTTGTCAATAGCTTTTTTGACGGAAACGAGGAAAATTTGATAAAAAAAACATCTGTGGCAAGGTGTATCGGTGTAGTTATCGGCGTACTGCTAATTGTTTTTGCGGTATTTCTCGTAGTTACATCAATGCTGTTTTCATTCGGCGGCTCTGCTGCGCCGGATATTTTCGGATATAATGTTTACATAGTGCGTGACAACGATTTCTATCAGCTTAAGGCAGGCACAGCCGCTATAGCGCAGAAGGTGTGGCCCGACGAGGTAAACAACGGAGAGCTTATAATATATAATCGGTATGAAAACGGCGGAGCACAGCTTGCAAAGGTAAATTCCTCCACGCTTAAGGAAGGCGTTATGAGTTTTGATGTTGAAACTCAAGGCGGAGAAAATATCACAATATCACAAAGCCAGCTTGTTGCAAGAGTTAACTATTGCAGTGATTTCTGGGGTGCCGTTATCGGATTTGCAATGTCGCCGTTTGGCGTTATGGCTATCGCCATACTGCCGTGTATCGCAATAGTGGCATTTGAGATAGTGAAGTTCATTATGTCAAAGCGTCCGGTACCGCAGGTGGAAACGGTCAAGTTGCAGGAAGAAGCTCCGGTGTATGTTCCCCTTGAAAGCGAGGAACACAAGCCGCCAAAAGCAAACAAGAATGACGCAAAAAAGGTCGCTATGCCGTCTTTATCCGATAACGTAAAAGTGCCGTATAATCGTGTTCCCGACAGTTCTCACGGTAAAACGGATGATTTCACGGAGCATCTGCGCAGTAAAAAGAATATAGCGGCAAGTGCCGATAACATAAAAGACCGAGCGGATTTTTCCTCCGGAGCAAGAAAAAGGATGGAATCGGACAGAGCAGAGCAGCAAAAGGAAAAGAAAACTGAAGCCGGAAATGTTAAAAACGAAAAAGCCTTGCCCGAAATGACGGAAAAAACGGGTACGGCTGAAGTAACGCACGGCGGTTCTGAGCCTGATATATCGCTTGTGTTCAGAGATGACGAGGACAAGAGATATGATATAGACGATATTCTTGCCGATATAGAAAAACGGCATCATTGACGGGCAGAAAAGCAGAAAGAAAAGTAAGAACGAAAGAGAGCACTTACAATGAATAAAAAATCAGATACTGTGAATTCAGAGCTTCGTGACAAGCTGTTCATCGTACTGGCATTGACCGGCTGTATATCGAATATAGCGGGATTTACCGCAAATGCAGTGATATTCGGATTTACCCCGCAGACCTTATTCTGTGCGGCTTGCGCACTTGTAATTATAGTATCGTCACTGGTCGGTTTTCTGACCGGAAGAACCTATGTCGCTACGTTTATAATACTCCTTGTGCTTGGATTTGTCGAGTTCCCGATATTGTATATTTCATACGGTGCAAGCACGGCAGTGTATATGCTTGTTGCGGAAATCGGAATTATTACTTTTATGAAGCCGTTGCACAGAGTTATAATGGCGGCGGCGGTGTTCGTTGCAGATATAGCCGCATTTATTGTCAGAAGCAAATTTCCTCAGCTGAATATGGCTAATGACAATATGGAGCTTGACACGCTGTTTTCGTTTGTAATAGCGTTTATAGGCATAATGGTTGCGGTCGCAATAGTGATAGTACAATTTGAACGTCAGGCAAAACAGCTCAGCGAAATGGGCGAGGAGCTTACGCTTGCTGTAAATACCGATCCGCTGACCGAGATAAGAAACCGCCGTTATCTTATAGAATATCTTGAAAATCAGCTTTCGCAGGACGAGAAAAAGAAACACTGTGCGGTGCTTATCGACCTCGATCTGTTCAAGTCGGTAAACGATACATACGGACACGTTTTCGGTGATAATGTGCTTAAACATTTTGCGTATGCGGTCAAAACAAATATCGGAGAAAATGACCTTATAGCACGATTCGGCGGAGAGGAATTCATGATCCTCTTTGATACGGACAATATCGAAACTGTTATGATGGTTATGAAGCGGATACGCAAAAGCTATTCGGAGTTTTCCGAGAAAGAAAAAGGGAAAGAATTTACTTTCAGTGCAGGCGTGGCTGTGTACGGAAGCAGTAATTCGATAACCGAGATATTCACAACTGCCGATAAGCGACTTTATAAGGCTAAGGCGGCAGGAAGAAATAAGATAATGATAGATTGAGAACTTTGGTACCCTACCGTTTCGTGACGGCAGGGTATTTTACATTTCGTGAACTGCGTGAAGCTGAATATATGCCTGAGGAAATAACAGGAAAATATTAACGTGATATTTTCAAAAAAGATTAATTATATATTAATTTTAAGATTTGATAAGACTATATTGCCATTCTGACTTGACAAAGCATCAAGAAAATTGTATTATAAATTCAGCACATTAAATTGTTACTATACAAAAATAAATGGGAGATATTATGACAGTACCGCTGATAGTGGAACTGTTATTTAGATTTATTCCGTCAACGCTGTTGGTATTCGGATTTATCGAAATCAATCTTACGGCTAAGTATAACAAGTATATTCAGTTTATCGCAATGAATACGGTGTATTTGTTTGCGGGTCTGTTTGGGCAATATATGAGAGAAAAGTACAAGCTTGAATTTTTTGATTTTGTGCTTGCGGTAGCACTGGTTCTTATTTACAGTATATTTTTTCATACCGATGCGGTCGGATACCGTATTTTCATCGGTTCGCTTGTGTACCTTTCTGTAATCATATTTGATACTGTTTTTTCTTCGCTGATATTTGTTCTTTTCCCGGATTTCAGTTTTGATATAGGTCATATGACGTATGCTTCACTGCTTGCCGCCGATATTGATCTGATGATTTACGCTATACTTATGTACATTGAATACTGTGTAGTAAGAAGAATTCGTAACAAAAAGGCTATGAACAGGAGAACGCTCATTTTTATGCTTTTCCCGACAAGTCAGGTCCTGATACTGTGTATAATCATAAAACTGATTATGGCGAATTCGGAGAATGCTACCGCTGAAATTACATACTTTACGTTGGCTTGTATTATAATCTGCGTAATCAGCGATGTATTATGCTACAGAGGCCTTATCCAGAATTCACAGCTGTATGAAACGAAAATGAGAAACGAACAGCTTGAATACGAGCGTAGCACGCAGTACCGCTATTACGAAAAAATCAACGAGATTCAGCACGAAATAATGAAGTACCGCCACGATTTCAACAACGTTCTCACAACGGCGATGAACCTGTACACCTATCCCGATACAGCCGAAAAGGGAAAGGAAATGCTTGATGAACTGAGCCGTAAAAATCAGAGCAACAAAATGCCGTTCTACTGTGCTAACAATATCGTTAATGCGATTCTGTGGGATAAGTCGAATGCCGCTAAAGAATCGGGCGTGACGCTTAACTGTGATGCGAGCCTTAGTAATGACATTCCGGTAGATGATGTTGATTTATGCTGTCTTATTGTCAATATGCTTGACAATGCGATAAGGGGAGCAAAAGCGGCGGAAAGCGATAAAAGCATCGGAATAAAGATAAAAGAGGAGAACGGGAGAATATATATTTCTGTTTCAAATTATGCCGATATGCCTGACTTTGAAAGCACAGAGAAACTGCCCAGCACAAAGGCAAACAAAAATCACGGCTACGGCACGGAGATAATACGGAACATAGTGCAGAAATATGACGGCGATGTGCTGTTTACCTGTAAGGATAGGAAATTCAGCACGGCTCTTTCGATAAGAATAAAAGGGAAAGATCAAGAATGATAATATTAATATGTGACGATGATAAAAACTGCCTCGCAAATGAAGAAAAATATATAAGGGATAATACCGAAGCAGTACCCGAATGTTTTCTCGGCGGTAAGGAGCTTTTAAAAAGGCTCAGCGCAGGCACTGAGGATATAGCGGCTGTTTTTATGGATATTGAACTTGACAATTCGGAAAACGGAATTGTGGTTGCCGAGCAGATAAGCAATCTGTATCCGGATATAAGAATAATATTCCTGACGGCATATTCGCTCAAATACTGTGAGGAGATTTTTCTTACAGGGAAGAATCTTGTTCCGTTTGCATTGGTTGACAAACAGAATCTTGATGTGAATCTGAAAAGAGCAATGGATAAGCTGAGAACGGCGCTTGATTCCGATAAGGAGAAAAGCAGGATCGCCGTAACGGTTAATTCGGAAACGTTTTTCATAGAGCCTATGCAGACTTTATATCTTGAGAGCAATGCCCACACCCTTATTATAGTTACATCGGGCGAAAACAAGTCTGTCAGAAGCAAGCTGTCCGATGTGCTTGAGGCTTTTCCACCGTATTTCATACAGTGCCATAAAAGCTATGCGGTGAATATCCATCATATCGTTTCGTATACAACAAAACAGATTGAGCTTGACAGCGGTGTAATAATTCCTGTAAGCCGTAAATTTTCGCTGTCTGTCCGTGAAAAGATGCTCAGGCATGAATGTGGAATATGATAACCGAGATATTCACAACTGCCGACAAGCGACTTTATAAGGCTAAGGCGGCAGGAAGAAATAAGATAATGATAGATTGAGAAAATCAAGATTTTAAAACAGACAATCCCACCGTGATTATTGCGGTGGGACTGCTTGTTTATGTATTATCATACTGCACACGGGGAAATATCATTCAAACCTCAGAGAATCAGTCACTTTAATTTCAGCGGCATATAGGCTGGGGACGATACAGCAGACAACTGCTTCAAAAATTCCCACCAAAAGAGGTGCAATTATCATTTGAGGAGTGATGTCCACGGAAAATGTCATATACAAAATCTCAATAAGGAACGTTTCAAGCAATTTGCAAGTTACAATACTTAATCCGATTGCGAGCAACGATGCAAAAACTGCTATTATAATCATTTCAAACACGAATTGAAAGGCTATATCGAGTTTTCCTGCACCAAAAGCCTTTCTTATTCCGATTTCGGGAATTCTTTCCTTTACTGAAAAGAACGTTATGCTCATAATACTTATACCCGAAATTACGCAAAGAAGAACGGAGATCATATTCAAGATAGTTTTTGTATTAGACAGCTCGTTTTCTAACTCGGCAGAAAGATTATCTTTGGTGATTACGGAAAATCCGTTTCCTGTTCTGCTTTTGACTTCTGACAGTGTTTGTGCGTAATATAAAAAGTTGTTATATTCCCCGTGATTGTTGAAATTGTATAAATAAAGACTATTCTTATCCTGACGAGCAAATCTTTCATTGATTGAAGTTAACGGGCAATATATTGATACGCAGGTCGTTATACTTTGCTGACTGCTGTCTATTTCCTGTTTCAATTTCATTTTTGCAACATCGGCTGTGTATGAATTTTCAACCACGCCGATTACCTCAAATCTCACAGGTACATTGGCTTGCGACTGTGACGATACTGTTGCACCGAAAGCACCGCAACCGATTTCGATATATTTACCTAATCCGTTACCTCCGGAAAAAATAAGGCTCTCGGTCAGGCGGTCAATAACCACGACGGCATTTTTCGTTTGAATATCGTTATTAGAAATCAATCTGCCTTTTATCAGATTCGATTCAACACTTATTAAACAGCCATCATCGGTAACAATCGGCATAACAGAATTCAGTTCCGATACGCCATGCACATATGCCATTACCGTCAGATAACGATTATCGCCTATTGAAACGGAAAAAATTGATTGCTTTTCCGAAAGCGTGGATACATCAATACAATTTATTTTATCAGAAACCGCCAGTTCTTGTTTTAATTCTTTGTTCCCCATAGGATTAACAATTACGGTGTTTTCTGACATCTGACTAACTTTTCTCATACTTTCACTGTAATAAGAATCCGTAATAATTTTACCGGAGGAAAACAGAAAAACAGCTACAAATATTCCTATTGATGTCAATATCAATCTCACTTTGTTTACAGTAGCCATTTTTATAAGGTGATGAAAATAAAAGAAAAATTTTACTGCGCTATTCATTATATAATTTGCCACCCCTAAGCGTATATGTTGTGTCCGTGCCGAAGGATAAGAATTTATTATGAGTGACGACTATAACGGCGGTTCCCTTTTCGGCAATATACTTAAATGCTTTAACGACCAGATCTGTATTGCTTTCATCAAGGTTTCCTGTCGGCTCATCGGCTATTATCAGCTTAGGCTCTTTGATTATTGCCCGCATAATTGCCACTCTTTGCCGCTCTCCTCCCGAAAGAAGCGATACCTTCTTATTCTTTAAACTCAGCATATCAAAGCTGTCCAAAAGTTTATCTACCGTTTTCTTCACTGAACCCGATAAGTCAATTCCATTGTATAAAAATGGCATAAGTATATTGTCATTAACACTTAACGAATCTATCAGGAAGTACGACTGAAATATAAAACCTATATCTTGCGCACGATATTTATAATAGTCGTTTAATCTTTTTGGATTGATATTTGTTTCGCAAAACAGATATTCTCCGCTTGTATAATTGTCTAACAGACCGACTATATTAAGGAAGGTGCTTTTACCGCATCCCGAAGCTCCAAAAATTGTTTTTATTTCACCTTTCCCGATTGAAAAATTCAAACCGTCTAAAACATACCGCTTACCATCATATGTTTTACGCAGATTTGTAATTTTGATAAGCTCACTCATTTTTTAAGGACTCCTTCAACTGCCGGCCTGAATAATCTACTTTTTCAACTATAAGCACATCTTTATTTGAAACACCGGACAAAATCTCAATATATTCAAAACTATTTCCATCTTCCTCGGACGAAAATCTTTGTCCTACAGTAACGGGAGTTTTTTCCGGTTCATTTTCGGTTTCGATATATACATAATATTCCTCGCCATCAGAAAAAACAGCTTCTGAAGGCACATACATTCCGGCTTCTTTAATCTCCAAAGTGAAGACTAATTTTACGGGAGTGCCGGGATATAGTTTCATTGGCAGAGATATATTCACAGGCAGCTTTTCATCGGTAATTTCATATCCGATAGTATCTATTTTTGCCTGTGCCTCACTGCCGTTAAATATTACTTTGACAGGAGTGTCATAAGTGATTTTATCTATTTTCTCCATTCCGATATTTGCCGATATGAACAGATTATCGTAATTCAGTAATCTTATAGTAACGGATTTGCTGTTTTCGCCGCCTTCATAAATAATATCTGTAATCAGCCCGTTAAAATCTACCGTATGAGTTTCATTGCCGTATACATACAGAATTTCATTTGGACCTATTGAATCGCCCTTATTCTTTTTCAATGAAAAATCGGAATCGCTTATATTGTCAAGACGCACTTCTGTTATATAAATCTCAGGCATTCCCGAAATGACTTGTGCATCGGTTTCATATGTATGCTCAATCTGTCCTTCGAGTACATGATACTTAATTCTCTGCACTTCAGGTAGCATAGAATCATGGCTTTCATCAGTGGACTGCAGAAAAAGCTGTGGTGCTATCGACCAAATTATACCTGATACAATTGCCGATATGAACAATATCAAAATTACAATAAGAGTTATTTTTCTCCTCATAAGATTCCTTTCGCAGTAAAAAAATATGGCTTCAATACTTTTAAATTGAAGCCACGATTGCTTACTTGATTTTATTTTTCAAAATATAGTCTATAGCGCACTTTGCATCATCTTCGTTGGATATGCTTTGACTTATCAAATTGTTATAAAGTGTGAACTGCTTACCTGATTTTAAAGCATAGGTCAGGACGGAGTCACAGTATATGCTGTCATAATCGGCAGTATTATCCGGATTTTTAAAATCCAAAACACATTTTACAGATAATTCTGAGCCTTTCTTTAAAGTCAGCGGTAATGAATCCGGTCCGCCGATTTCAACATCGTCTACCGAAACGACGGCACTTTTAATACGCCAAAAATCATTAAATGCAAAGCTTTGAACGGTAATTTCATCTTCAGCACAATATTTAAAACAATATTCTGACGATGAATATGAATTTGTAGAAATAAAAACAGGATGATCCTGCACATAAGCATACGAATCTGTGTCGTCATTCTTAAGATAATGCTCTATCGGTGTGGGGAAATCGAACTTTTTATCTGCTCCGTCAATTTTTAAATTCACGCTGTCAATTTTCACATAGTCATCTGCCGTTTTGCAAACAAAACCTAAAAGCCTTATGTAATAGCCGTTGTGATTAAGCTTCTTTATTTCTTCGTAGCTGTCATCATTAAGCTGCACTGAAAGTCCTTGTGTATTTTCACCCTCAAAGCCCAAAAACTCAACGTCAATATCTTTATTGCGAGATATAAGATTGACATTGAAACCGAAATCCTCGATTCCGTGCAAATTATACTTTACCATATCAGTAGCGACAATATATTCCTGCGACTTTATATCTGTGTCTGCTCCGCAACCCGAAAGTATCGGTATGGAAAAAATCACCGCTGTGACAAAAATAATAAGCCATTTTTTCATTTCATATAGTACTCCTTGAATGTTTTTTCATAATAACATTCTCTCTTTCTAAAAGCATTACAGTTTTGTAATATATTATACATTTTTTTAAAAAAAATAGCAAGTGCTTTTTAATTTTTACATAAATTTTGTCATTTCTTCCAACTTGCCGATCCCAAAATAAAGCATTATAGTAAATTTCATATAAACAACCATACGGTAGAGAAAGCTGAAACAGAAATCTTTGAAAGTGACAGCTAATTCATGCAATTATAAGTTTATTTTGCAATAATTTTCGCTGTTGATGACTGTAAATCTGTTTTGCCAACGCTTATGTAAAAACAGCCCCTATGCCATGATTGTGACATACGGGCTGAGATTGTATCGGTAACGGAGATTTGCATTAAGCCGTGGCAATTCATAGCTTACATCATATTCGAACCATTTTGCAAGAACAGATGCACGCTTATGCCGTTTGAAATAACCGTCCTGCTTTCGCAGGGCGGTTTTCGCTTAAAACTGTGCTGTTGTTACGTTTGATTCGCTGTTTGCAGAATCGGCAGTGTCGTATTCGTCCGACAGGTTATCCTCTATCCACTTAGCCATCATCAGCGGTGAAAGTATGATGTCCATAGTCTTTTGTTCACCGTCGCTGACGCTTTCCATAGTAACGATCTCTCCCTTTTCACGTCCCTCACTGCCTATTATATCGTAGGTCAGCTGACAACGGTACTTGATGGAGCAGAGCAGGAATTCGGGAGGAATAACCTCACAGCTTGAAATCTCGTCAAGCCATACGAAAGGACTCATTCCGCCTATGCTTATATCCTCGATAATCCAGCCGCTTGCAGCATAGGAATCGTTAGCGCACATATAAAGAGAGAATTTGAACTTTTCTTCTCTGTCGTCCTTGAACAGACCGACTTCAAAGCTCTTTATAACGTAGTTGTTTATAATGCTTGATTCAAATCCGCAGCAGGAGCAGGTTCCGCCGTAGCCGAACATCGTGCCGTTAATATCCTTTGCAAAATAGTTGCGGTAAACACGCAGGTTTGAAAGGCTGCGGAGCGACTTGTATCTTGTACGCAGGTACTGAAGCTCCTCGGCGGTAATTGACGGCAGAGGCTTATAGTAGTACGGAATCTGGTCAAGAAGTACCTGGTTCGGTTCTTCGGTGCTTGAGTAGAACTGGCTGAGAACATTGTTGTTCTCACCTACCAGCAGATATTCGACATATTTTGCGAATTCGGGTTTGGTGCAGTCGTCACGGAGTATAACATACTTTGTGATGCTCTGACGTTCCTCATCACTTATCGGGTCGTTTATATCTATGATACGGATAATCTTGTCTTTTTCGCCGAGAAGTGCGATACGGGGAATTTTAAGGTCGCAGATATAAAGGTTAGGCATAGTTGCCGATACCTTTTCATCTGTCAGATTGCTCTCACGCAGAAGGCTCATAAGCGAAGCCTTTTCGAACGAATAGCCGGACTTCATGAACGGGAAGTCGAATACACGTCCGTTGAACATTCCGCAGTTGATAAGTGCATAAACGTCGCCGATTATCTCAAGAAGGTCGGCGTTTGTGATACTGCTCGGTATCATGAACTGTTTGCCGTATGCGGCAAATCTGAACTTCTTGTTAATATCAAGCTGGAGCGTGATGTCACTGCCCTGCGATTTCATCTCACGCAGGAAGGTCATAGTATCCTTGCCCTGTGTGAAGCTGTTTATCAGCATATTTATGACTTCGTTGTATATCTGGTGATTCTCGAAGCTGTTCTTGTGCGCCACAATGCAGTCATAAGCCCGCTTGAGATTATGCACTGTCATTCTCGCAACATCGAAGTTATGGGTGATGTCACGGTAGTGGACGTTGAACTGGAAGTATCTCATTCCTATCTTATAATCCTGACCGTACATCGTATCGAACAGACCGAGCGCTCCGATAAGTGCGTCCTCATCGGCAACAGCGTCATTTATAACATACTTGCCGAGCTTAAGGCTGACTATACTTCTGAAGCCGAAGCTAAGGTCGAAGTCTTTGATAGCGGGATTCCTCTCGCTGTCAAGAACGTATGTATTACCGTCAAAATTGAAGTTGTAGCAGAACTCTCTGCCTTCCTCGTCACTGTCCTCGTCAACCCACTTATAGCTTGCCATTATGATGTTTTCGGGCATATCCGATACATCCTTACGCATCTTGACAAGCTCATCTTCGATATACTCGGTAAATGCCGAGCCGTTCTCATGCTCCTGCTTTGAAACGTGGTCGGTGAGCGAGAAGAAACCAATCTCTTTTACTTCGGAATACGGCATAGCCTCGCTTTTTCCGGGTAAAAGCAGTGAGATGCTGTTGTGGAAAACACTGCGCAGATCGCCTACCATAACGCTGGTAGAAAGATAATTGCTGAAGAATTCAAACACATAGTGCTTCGGACGCATATAATATTTGTCTGAATTCGTTCTCGGCAGCAATTCGATAACGAAATAGCGTGAATACTTTTCAATCATATATTTGAGATCACGGTTTATAGCTTCCGAAACCTCCTCCTCACATTCGTGGCGGATGCCGGTTCTGTGGGTGGTAATATATGAGTTCGGCACACTGATGAAGAATGCCGACAGCTTTTCCTTGATGAAATCCTCTCCCGTTGACTTGATAAGACCTGTCAGCTCATAAGTGGAGAAGTAGTTGTATTTATCAAGCAGGACTTTTACCAGCGTGTCACGCTTTGCGGAAGAAACCGCAAACGGAATAAGATATACAAAGCCCTCGTTTTCGTGCCAGATAAATTCGATAACGCTTTTGCCGTTCTGTAAGAAACGTACTGTCGGGTCGTCGTCAGGCGTTTTCTGATAACGGATAACCTTATATACCGCAAGAGGCTTGCCCATATCCATAACGGCAACATTGAACGTGCGGTTGGGATTTTCTGCTTCACCGAATCTGCCAAGCTGCTTCTTTCTGATAAATGCAAAGCAGAATTCGACAAGATTTATATATTCGCCCTTGTGGATAGTGAGGTTTACGAGGTTTTCCTTGATCTTAGCCTGTTCTTCTTCGGAAACCTTGAAGACGATCTCTGTACCCTTGAAAACGGGTGCGGTAAGGTTAAGCTCTCTTATCTTGAGAATGCCCGCATCGTTTACTATTCTGAAATTGAAGTTGTTCGAACGCAGCTTCAGCCACTCAACGTTCATAAATACGCTCTTTGAGCCTACGCCGAAACGACCTTCACGGGATTTGTCGCCGTCGCTTCTGCCGATACTGAGATAATAAAGTATCTGCTCAAGCGTAAAGCCGTCCTCGTTGTATGTGAGCCTTACTTCGCCGTCCTGCTCAAAGTTGAAAAGAACCTTGATGTCGGGGTCGGAGTAGTAACAGCCGAATGTGTTCTGTAACAGCTCTCTTATTATTGATTCCTTCGGATAGTCGCTTACGGACAGCGAAGCGTTATACGGTGTGCGTCCGCCGAATACCGAGTTGAAGTAGTCTTTGAACGGGGTGCTGTCGGCTTCACCTGTGTAAAGCAGGTTCTGCATCTTCATCAGCGACTGTTCCATCACTTCACGGTTCTCGTTTGCGTGCGCCTGATAAAAATCGCCTAAAAGTCCCGCAATTTCTTCGTTACGAAAAGCCTCCACCTTACATCACTCCCTCGTTATATTTTTTCATGAATTGTCTGAATGTTTCCTGTATCATAAAGTTATCGGTAAGATAACGCCAGGAGTTGAGAAGCACAGGCATCTTTACCGTATCGGGCAGCATATTTACGCATAAACGCAGTTCCGCATTCTTGTTATCGGTGATAAAGTTCTCAAAAACCTTTTGAGCGGCTTTTATGCCTGCCGAAATATCAAGCGTGGAGCATTGCTCCTTATATGAATGGAACTGCTCGCTGTACAGACATTCCTCAAGCGCCGTTCCGCCGAGCGCAACGATATGCTGCTGATCATCCAGGTAGAGCAGCGATCCGCTGAAGCGTTCCAGTGCTTCCTTTATCATAGGCTTCAGCACCTTTTCTTCTGTGGAGGTGTTTTCCTTTATTCTGTTTTCAAGACCGAATGCACGGCAGATCTTATCCAGCTTCAGCTTTGTGTATTCGTGCGTCTTTGCCGCAGAGGAAATATCTATAGATGGCGAAATGTTGTAATCGCTTTTGAATTGCGTTATTACATCATGGCAGTTTGAAACCTCGCCTGTGTAGGAGCAGACGTACTGCAGATCCCGTATAGCGTCGGTTATAAGCTGTGCGGCATTAGGAAGATCGAAAAGCACGTTTCGTCCGGGAAGCCCCGCTACAATGCTCTTGTATATCTTTCCGAACAGAACCTTTGACAGCATTCTTGCGTCAAACAGATTGTTCTTGTCGAACATAACTATGAATTCTCTTGATTGTTCGTTTCTGCCTCCGTGACGTGCGGCACGCTGTTCAAAGATAACAGGGCTGTCGGGAAGCTCATAGTTGAATATATGAGTAAATCTCTTTACCTGAGGGTTTATCGAGCCGATTTTATCAACTGTAATCACTACTCTTGCATTGTCACGCACATCGTTTGTGAAATTATCGTAGCGTGTGTTGAATATGTCGCCTCTGTCGATTTTCAAAAGACCGTTTATATTAGGATAAAGAGCGGATATAACTTTCTTCAGATACTGGATGGTCGAGCCGGTAACACAGTAAACGACCGCTCTGTTTTCCGAACTTTTCAGCACCTCGTCCAGCTTTGTAAGGAAGCAGTCGAGCTTCTTGTCGACCTGACGAAGCTCCTGCACATCAGCTATATTATAGGAGGGCTTGGTGTAGGTTTTCTTTGCTTCCAGTCCGTATTCCTCAAAGACGTTACCGCCCTGCGCATAAAGAGGAAGGCCTGTCTTTATGTCGATAAGACGTCGTGAGTTCGAGATGAAATCCTGTGGGAATTCATATTCGAGCATCACAACATTTCTTGCTACCTCGCCGTTATAGACCGATTTGTCGAAATAACGCATTACCGGAGTGTAGGGGTTGAAGCATATTGATTTTTCGTCAAAGCTGATGTCATCGACCGCATTGGCTTTATTTTCGTCGGCAAGCAGTGCCTTGACAAGCGACTTTATCTCATCGTAGCTCTGGTGATAACCGCACGGTACGGGGCTGAGAATAACGAGCTTGTTCGTTTTTGCTTTCAGATGCTCCGTATAAAGTCCGCACTTTATACCCGATGTGCTGAGGCCTGCGTCTATTATCACAAGATCCCATGTAAGACCTGCGTCCACAAATTTCTGCATCAGAGGATTGTCCGCCTCAAGCGCTTCTTCTGCGATTATATATGTATTTGACGCTTTTTCGTTAAAATATGTGATAGCCTTAGACGAGCCTGAGATCATCTTGAAGTCAACGCCGTTACCTGTTACGACACAACGGTACCAGCTGTGCATAAGGTGTCTGGGACATATCAGCAGAATGTTCGGTGTCTGAACCTCAAGCACCGTATCAAGTATACCTATCTGAGCCTTTGTCGCTTTATCCGAGCCGTATTCGTCAAGGACAAGACAAAAGCCGTATTTATTTAATTTTTCGTGAAAAGAACAGCTTATCGCACTTATGTCCTTGCCATAATACGATATCCATTTAATCTCTTCGGTATTCAACAAATCACCCTCCGCTCTCCTGCATCTGCCGACGCAGATTAAATAATATAACTATTATAATACATTTGAGCATTTTTTACAACAGATATTTCGCGTTTTATAGAAAATATATAAAAAGTGAAGTGTGATTTTAGCAAAAAACAACAAATATCTTTCGAAATCTATAAATACATTATCAAGAAAAAAAGTCAGTAATTCTTGGCTTTCGGTTCGACTTTACTTGACAAAAGCCGATAAATATAGTATTATACTGATATATGTAAAAGGGGAGTGGTGCGCTTGTATTTCGGTAGTGTCAGATTTTTTAAGCATCTTATTCTGACTGTAACGGCATTACTGATAATAGTGCCTACGGTGCTTTGTATATTGCTTGCGGTTGACAACGGCAAAAAGTCGGATGAGATAGACAGGCTGAATTCTCAGCTTTCTGTGCAGTCGCAGGTGTCACAGACATCGGACGATCAGAGCAAAACGTCTTCGGCGACAGAAAGCTCCGACAATGTTAAAGCGGAGCCTTCTGTGACCGAAAGCGTAAAGCCGGAAACACCGGCGGCTCCCGAAACATCGTCAGCTGTCCCGGAAACCACAAAGGCGCCTGAAACAACGCCGGCTTCATCATCGGCGGTTGAAAGCACCGACAGTTCCGTGTCCTCCGGTGTGGACAGCTATACTTCACTTTTCCCGACGCTGTATGCAGATAAATATGACGGCGAATATGAAAATAGCGAAAACACCGTTTATCTTACATTTGACGACGGTCCTTCTGTGCTTACGGAAAATCTGCTTTATTATCTGAGGCAGGAAAATGTCAAGGCTACTTTCTTTGTGGTTCCCGAAAGAACGGAGTATTGCTATTCATTACTGAGAGAAATAAGCAATGCGGGACACACGATAGGAATACATTCCGCATCTCACGATTACGAAAAGATATACGCATCTGTTGACGCATTTCTCGAAGATTTCAACGAAGCGTATGAGATAGTCCTTGAGGCTACGGGCAAAGCACCCGACATTTACAGATTTCCCGGCGGCAGTGTGAACGATTATAACGAAAAGACCCGTGACGATATTATCGCAGAGATGGATCGCAGAGGTTTTACATATTTCGACTGGAACGTGGACAGCAACGACTGGCAGGGTTACGGCTGGACAACACTGTACACAAACGTTTTAAAAGATGCTGAGGAATTTTCCTCGCCCGTGATACTCTTCCATAATACAGGCGACCGTGATAATACGGTGCTTGTGATAGAGGATATAATCAAGGCGCTTAAAAACAAAGGCTATAAATTCGGCAGTCTTTCTCAGAAGATAAAGCCGGTTCAATTTTAAATTCTGATTTCAAGAAAGGGATAACAATGGGAATCAAGGATAATTTCACACAGGCTATGAAGGAGCTGACGAATCCCAGACCGTCTGACGCTCGTAAAGAGGTCAGGGACGTTGCCTCATATATGAATGATACTGCCGACGCACAGCCGACAGAACCTGTACAGCCCGTACAGAATACTCAGCCGTCCGAGAACAGACAGCCCGAACAGCAGACACAGCAGGCACAGCAGAGCGTAAAGCCCGAAACAGCAGGCAACGGCTTTACACAGCAGGAGCAGACACAGGATTTTTCGCAGAGGATAGCCCGTGATATGAATGAACAATACACACAGAACAACTCGTTTGATCAGAATGTACGCAGTGATGCTTTTACGCAGACACCTCAGAACAACGGATTCTCAGGCGGTCAGAACGGATTTGCGCAGAGCGGGTCAGACAACGGCGGGGACAAAACCCTTTTT
>OBJD01000054.1_pt1 | contig 23867 bp, 21 predicted proteins | sample 1518751 | NCBI WGS metagenome assembly OBJD01 (sample SAMEA728703, study PRJEB22492) | human gut metagenome | reverse complement strand
CCCGGCTCCCCGAACGACGCATCGGCCTCGATGGCCATGCGCTGCGTTTCGTCGATGGCGATGCTCCACGGCGAAGCCTTCGCCGCCGTGGCGATCAGGATCAGTTTCCGGATGCGCTGCGGCTCCTCGACAGCCCACTCCACGGCCTGAAACCCGCCCACGGAGCTGCCGATGAGTGTGTTGATCGTCCCGATGCCGAGGGCGTCGGCCAGCAGGCGGTGCGCACGCACCATGTCGCGGATCGTGAAGGGCGGGAAATCCCGGTAATAGGGACGCCCCGTCGCGGGATTCACGTGCAGGGGACCCGTCGTGCCGTAGTGCGAGCCGAGGATGTTGGCGCAGACGACGTAGTGGCGCGCCGGATCGAGGAAGCGCCCCGCCTCGACTGTGTGGGGCCACCAGTCGGCCACGTCCGAATTGGCCGTCAAGGCGTGGCACACCCAGACGACGTTGTCGCGCGCGGCATTCGGCGTGCCGTAGGTGTGGTAGGCAATGCGCAGCTCGGGCAGCGTGTGTCCCGTCTCGAGACGGAACGGGCCGTTGTGTGTGTAGACCTGGGCTTCCATTATCCGACGTGTGTGAAGGCCTGTTCAAAATCCTCGATCAGATCGTCCGGGTCCTCCAGCCCCGGCGAGATGCGCAGCAGCGTCGGCGTGATGCCCGCGGCCGCGAGGTCCGCCTCGCCGAGCTGCTTGTGGGTGGTCGACGCCGGGTGCGTGACGACGGTGATCGAATCGCCGATCATGGTCATGTTCGCCGCCAGATGCAGCGACTCGACGAAGCGCACGGTGCTCTCGAGCGTCCCCCTGAGTTCGATGGCGAAGACGGCCGACGAGCCGAAACGGTAGTATTTGCGGGCGTTTGCACAGCTCGGGTGCGAGTCGAAACCCACGAAGCTCACGCGCTCGACCTTCGGGTGGCTGCGGCAGTATTCGGCGAGCTTCCAGGTCGATTCGACCTCGTGGCGGACGCGCAGCGAGAGGGTCTCGAGCCCGAGCAGCATCAGGTAGGAGTCGAACGGCGAGGGGCAGCAGCCCAGGTCGCGGAGCCCGTCGACGCGGCACTTGACGATGAAGGCCGCGCGGCCGAACGCCTGGTGGAGGTTCAGCCCATGGTACCCCTCCGACGGACCGTCGATCTGCGGAAACTTGCCGTTCGACCAGTCGTAGTTGCCGCCATCGACGATCACGCCGCCCATGGCCGTGCCGTGGCCGTTGATCCACTTCGTCGCGGAGTCCACGACGATGTTCGCGCCCCAGCGGAAGGGGTTGCAGAGGTAGCCCGCCGCGCCGAACGTGTTGTCGACGACGAAGGGGATGTCGCGCTGCCGGGCCAGCGCTCCCAGCCCTTCGAGGTCGGGTACGGCGCAGGTCGGGTTGCCCATGCTCTCGACGTAGAGTGCCCGCGTGCGGCCGTCGATCAGCTGCCCGAACGCCTCGGGGGTCTCGGCCGGGGCGATGCGGCAGTCGATGCCGAGGTTGCGCAGCGTGATGCGGAACTGGTTGTAGGTGCCGCCGTAGAGGTGCGGCGAGGTGACGATGTTGTCGCCCGCCGAGGCGAGCGACAGCACCGTCAGAAGGATTGCCGACATGCCCGACGAGACGGCCAGTGCTCCCACCCCGCCGTAGAGCGCCGCGATGCGCTGCTCGAAGGCCGAGGTCGTGGGGTTTTGCAGGCGCGTATAGATGTTGCCCGCCTCGCTCAGCTCGAAGAGCCGCGCGGCGTGGTCGCAGCTGCGGAAGCGGTAGGCCGCCGTGGGATAGATCGCCACGCCGCGGGCCCCGGTGGGCTCGTCGGGCGTGAGGCCCGCATGGACCTGCAAGGTTTCGTAACGGTAGTTTTTCTGTTCCATCTGTTGCATCTGTTTTTGGGGGATTCATAAAAAAATCCGGCATCGCAGGACGCCGGATTGACTTTTCATGTACGTGAAAGCACTACACCCGGCGGAGTCGGCTGCACATGCACATCATACCCATCATCATGCCGCGAAGCATGCTGTTTGCCGGGATATATGTCATCGTGTTGTGCACCGTCGGTCGGGTTTTGTTGTTGCAAAGATAGTATTTTTTCGCCGGATTGTACCGCGCGGCGCAAAAAAATCCGCAGGCGTTGGCCTGCGGATTTTCGTTCCGGCGGATCGGGATCGCTTCTGTGCCCTCCTCTCCGCCGCTCTGTCCTGCCGGAAACTATCGTCTCCGGTCGATGAGTTCGATACCCTCACGGGTTGCGGCCCCGCGCAGGATGATCTTGCAGAAGAGGCGGATGCCGTCCCGGTTCGTGTGGTTGAGCCGGAGCTCCAGAATCGTGCCGAGCAGCTGTTCGGCAAAACCTCTTGCGTCGATCTCCCGGAGCAGCAGCCCCTCTTCGCGGCAGCGTTCCAGGTCCTCGGTCAGCTCGCGGATCCAGAATTCGCGGTGTTCGTCGTAGTGCTCCGCGAAGACCACCTTGCGGCGGATGTCCGTCAGGAAGCTGTACTCGACCTTGCAGAGGATGTCGATGTACTCGTTCATGAGCTTCAACGCCTTCTGCAGCGAGTTGCCGCTGCGCCGTTTCCGGCACTCGATGATGTGCTGCTGCTGGCGCAGGCTCATGTCGTCGAGGCAGGCGCTGACCAGGTCGTTCTTGTCGGCGAACATCTCGTAGAGGGTGCGTTTGGAGATGCCGAGCGTCTGGGCGATCTCATCGACCCGCACGGCCCGGATGCCGTTGCGGGTGATGAGCTCCTGCGTCGCGCGGATGATCTCGTCCCGTGTCGCTCCCCGCTTCATTACTTCTCCTCCTGCGTAAGGTCACGGCCACCGCCGAGAGCCTGATAGAGGTTCACGATGCCCTGTATCTCGTCGAACTGGTCCGATACCTGCGACAGCCGTGCCGAGAGCAGCGACTGCTGGGCGGTCAGGACCTCCAGGTAGGTTGTCGAACCGTGCTGCATGAGCAGCTCCGTGCTGACGACGGCGCGCTCGAGCGCCTCGATCTGCTGCATGCGCAGGTCGGTCTTGGCGCGGGCCGACTGGCACTGCGTCAGGGCGTTGTTCACCTCCGCTCCGGCGTTGAGCAGAGCCTGCTGGAACGAGAGCAGCGCCTCCTGCTGCTGGGCCTTGGCGATCTGCACGCGTGCACGGTTGGCGTTGGCGTTGAAGATCGGCTGCAGGAGCGATCCGGCGACGTTCCAGAGCAGCTTGCCCGGGTTGACGATGCCGGCGCCGCTGCTGTTCGTCCAGCCGAGCGAACCGCTCAGCGTGATCGAGGGATAAAGCGCCGAACGGGCCTCACTCGTGGCGTAGTAGTACTGCATGAGCGTATACTCGGCCGAGCGGATGTCGGGACGGTTCGAGAGCATCTGCAGGGGCACGCCCACCGCGAGGTTCTCGGGCAGCTGCTGCGCCTCGAGCTTGCCGCGACCGATCGTGTGCGGCGCCTCGCCCAGCAGCGAGCAGAGGCTGTTCTCGGTCTGCGTGCGCTGGTAGGCCAGATCGTGGAGCGAAGCCTCGATCGAGAGCGTGTTGGCCTCGTACTGGGCCACGCCCGCCTCGTTGGTCATGCCCGCATCCTTCATGTCGCGCATCATCACGACACTCTGGCGCCACTTGGCAGCGGTCTCTTCGGTGATCTCATACTGGCTGTCGAGCATCAGCAGCGTGTAGTAGAGGTTGGCGACGTTGGCGATCAGCTGCGTCTTCACGGCCTGCTCGTACTCCTTGCTCTGAAGGTATAGCGCCTTCGACTTGCGCTTGGCGTTCGTCAGGCCGTTGAAGATGTCGATCTGCCAGCTGGCCGTGACCGGAATCGAGTAGGTCTTCGTCACGGGGCTGTTGTCGAAGCTGCTCAGGCTGCCCTGCGGTGCGAAGTTGAACGACGGCAGGTAGGCCAGCCGCGCCGACTTGAGCGTCGCTTCGGCCTCCTTGATGCGCCAGCCTGCCGACTGCAGGTCGGTGTTGTTCTCCAGGGCCCTGTCGATGAGCTCCTGCAGCTGGGGGTCGGTGAACATCTCCTGCCAGCGGATGTCGCCCAGGGTCGTCGAGTCGGCCGTCTCGGCCTCGCCGTACAACCCTGCCGTCGTGACCTCCGGGCGGGTATAGGGTTTGTAGATGCCGCAGCCCGTGAACGCGGCTGCCAGGCAAATTATCACGATTTTTTTCATGTTACTCCTCATCTTTCTCTTTTTTGACATCTTCCAGTTCGGCTTGCAGCGACCATTGGGGATCGAGGTCTATTTCCAGCGGTTTGACCTTCTCCTGCAGCGTCTCGAAGACGATGAACAGCGTCGGTACGAGGAACAGCAGCGCCAGCGTGCCGACGATCATGCCGCCGACGACACCCGTGCCGAGCGTCGAGTTACCGTTGGCACCCACACCGCTGGCGACAACCAGCGGGATCATGCCGAAGACGCAGGTGAGCACCGTCATCAGGATAGGACGCAGACGGACCTTGGCGGCCGAAACGGCGGCCTGCGTGAGGCTCATGCCGGCGCGGCGGCGGTCGGCGGCGTACTCCGTAATCAGGATGGCCGTCTTCGACAGCAGACCGATCAGCATGATGATACCCGTCTGGAGGTAGATGTTGTTCTCCAGTCCCATGATCTTGGCGAAGAGGAACGAACCCATCAGACCGCACGGTACGGCCAGAATGACGGCGAACGGAATCAGGAAACTCTCGTAGAGGGCGCTCAGGATCAGGTAGATCAGCAGGATGCAGATGCCGAAGATGATGGCCGTGTTGTTGGTGGTCTGGGCCTCCTCGCGCGTGATGCCGTCGAATTCAAAGCCGTAGCCTCGCGGCAGCACCTCGGCTGCCACCTCGCGGATGGCCTCGATGGCGTCACCCGACGAGTAACCGTCGGCAGCCGTACCGTTCACGGCGATCGAGTTGTACATGTTGAAGCGGTTGAGCACCTCCGATCCGTATACGCGCGTCAGGTTGACGAACTGGCTCAACGGAGCCATCTCGCCGTTGTTCATGCGCACGAAGACGTTGTTGAGCGACTCGGCGTCGAGACGGTATTTCGGATCGGCCTGCAGGGTCACGTAGTACATCTTCGAGAAACGGTTGATGTTCGAGACGTACTGACCTCCGTAGTAGCCCGAAAGCGTCGAGAGGATCGTGTTCGGCGAGACGCCTGCACGCTTGGCCTTCGCGGCGTCGATGTCCACGAGGTACTGCGGGAAGTTGATGTTGAAGGTCGAGTAGGCGCGCTCGATCTCGGGACGCTGGTTCAGTGCGGCGATGAACTGCAGGTAGATGTTGTAAAAGTCGGTGATCTCTCCGCCGGCCTTGTCCTGCAGGTGCATCGAGAAACCGGTCGACGTACCGTAACCCGAAATCATCGGCGGTGCCACGGCGAAGATCTGGGCATCCTTGATGTCGGCCGTGCGGGCGTAGATCTGTCCGATGACGGCATTCACGGCATCCTCCTTGTCGGGGCGGTCCTCCCAGTTGTTGAGCTTGATGATACACATACCGTAGGAGGAACCCTGACCGGCGATCATGCCGTAGCCGGCCGTCTGCATGAAGTCGTGGATCTGCGGAATATTCTGGATGCGCGAGGCGACCTCCTCCATGACCTTGTGCGTCTCGTTGAGCGACGATCCCGGGGCCGTGGTGACGTTGACCATGATCGTACCCTGGTCCTCATCGGGGACAAGACCCGTCTTGGTGGTGTTCATCAGCACGACCAGCGCACCGAGTGCGAGGACGAGCGTCGACCACATGAGCCACTTGTGCTTGATGAAGAGCAGCACGACGTGCTTGTATTTGCCGATCAGGACGCTGAAGGCCGAGTTGAAGGCCTTGCGGAAGCGGGCGGCGAAGTTGTCGCGCATCTCGCCGTTCTCATCCATGTAGGGCTTCAGCAGCAGGGCGCAGAGGGCCGGCGAGAGCGTCAGGGCGTTGATGGCCGAGATACCCACGGCCACAGCCATCGTCAGACCGAACTGCGTGTAGAAGATACCCGACGTACCGCCCATCATCGACACGGGGATGAACACGGCCATGAAGACGAGCGTCGAGGTGATGATGGCCGACGAGATACCCGACATGGCGTCGATCGTGGCCATGTAGGAGGACTTGTATCCCACGTCGAAGCGCGCCTGCACGGCTTCGACGACGATGATGGCATCGTCGACGACCGTACCGATCGCCAGCACGAGGGCGAAGAGCGTCAGCAGGTTGATCGAGAAGCCCGCCACGGCGAGGAACGCGAACGTACCGATGAGCGACACGAGGATCGAGACCGTCGGAATGAGCGTCGAACGAATATCCTGCAGGAAGACGTAGACGACCAGCACGACGAGGATGATGGCCTCGATCAGGGTCTTGATTACCTCGTTGATCGAGGCGTAGAGGAAGTCGTTCACACTTTGCAGGTGGGCGATGGCCACGCCTTTGGGCAGGTCGGCCTCCACCTCGGCCAGCAGGGCGTCGATGTCGTTGACGACCTGCGTGGCGTTCGAGCCGGCCGTCTGGAAGACCATGGCGCTGACGCCCGGGTGTCCGTTGATATAACCCATGAAGGCGTAGGACTCGCGGCCCAGCTCGATGTCGGCGATATCCTTCAGACGGAGCACCTCGCCGTCGGGCAGTGCCGAGATGACGATCTGTCCGAACTCCTCGGGGGTCATCATGCGGCCCTTGTACTTCATCGTGTACTGGAACGTGTTTTCGGAGTTCTCACCCAGCGTACCGGTTGCCGACTCGATGTTCTGCTCGGCCAGTGCCGCGGTGATGTCCGACGGAATGAGCTTGTACTGGGCCATGACGTCGGGCTTGAGCCATACGCGCATCGAGTAGTCGGCGCCGAGCGTGAAGGCTTCGCCGACGCCTTGGATACGCAGGATACGCGGCTCGATGTTGATCTTCAGGTAGTTTGCCAGGAACGTCTCGTCGTAGCTGTCATCGGGGCTGTAGAGCGAGAAGATCTTGACCATGGAGGTCTGACGCTTCATGGTGGTCACACCGATCTGCGTTACCTCGGACGGGAGCTGTCCGGTCGCCGTCGCCACCTTGTTCTGCACGTTCACGGCAGCCATGTCGGGGTCGGTGCCCTGGCGGAAGTAGACGCTGATGCTGGCGCTGCCGACGGCAGCCGACGAAGTGATGTAGGTCATGTCCTCCACGCCGTTGATGGCCTCCTCGAGAGGTACGACGACCGATTTCTGAATGGTCTCGGCGCTGGCGCCCGGGTAGGAGGCGCGGACCATCACCGTCGGGGGCGCGATGTCCGGGTACTGCTCCACGGGCAGCGTCGCAAGGCCGAGAATACCGGCGATGACGATCAGAATGGAGATGACGGACGCCAATACGGGGCGTTCGATGAAATGCTTGAGTGTCATGGGTTATTCCTCCTTTCCGGTTTCGGTTTGCGTGGTATCGGCCGCAGCGGCTGCCGGAGCCTCTTCGGCTGCGGGCTGTGCGGCGCTCTGGCCCTTCGGCACGACGGGCGTACCCTCGCGCAGCAGGCCGACACCCTCGGTGATGATTACGTCGCCGGCTGCGAGGCCCGAGAGTACGATGTACTCCTTGCCGTCGGAGATGCTGGCCACCTGTACGGGAGCCGACGAAGCCTTGCCGTCGACGAGTTTGTATACGAAGACCTTGTCCTGCAACTCGAAGGTTGCGGACTGCGGAATGGCGATGCAATCCTTGTAAAGGGTCGGCAGAATGATGTTGCCGGCGCCGCCGCTGTGCAGCAGACCGCCCTCATTGGGGAATGCGGCGCGCAGCGAGACGGTGCCCGTCGAGGGGTCGATCACGCCGCTGATGGACTCGATGCGGCCCGTCTTGTCGTAGATCGAGCCGTCGTTGAGCCGCAGCTGCACGTCGGGCAGCTGCTTGAGCGTCTGCTCGATCGAGCCGTACTTGCGCGTCATGTCGAGCAGCTGGTTCTCGGTCATCGAGAAGTAGACGTACATCACCGAGTTGTCCGAGACGGTGGTCAGCGGCTGCGGAATCGACGCGCTGACCAGCGCACCGACACGGTACGGCAGCGTGCCGACCACGCCGTTGGCGGGGCTCTTCACGACGGTATAGGAAAGGTTGTTGGCCGCATTGACGCGCTGGGCTTCGGCCTGGGCCAGCTGAGCCTTTGCCGTGAGCAGGTTGTTCTCGGCCGTCGAGAGGTCGAACTGCGAGACGACGTTGCGGGCGAAGAGCTCCTTCTTGCTGTCATAGGTGAGCTGGGCCGTGGCGACGCTGGCCTCGGCGGCAGCAACATTGGCTTCGGCAGTCTGCAGGGCCGCCTTGTAGGGAACCTGGTCGATGATGAAGAGCGTCTGCCCGTTCGATACGCGCTGGCCCTCCGTGACGCAGAGCTGGAAGATGGTTCCCGACACCTGCGGATAGATATCGATATCCTGACGACCGCGGATGGTTGCCGAGTAGTTGCTCGGGATTTCGCGGTCTGTGGTGGAGACGGTCATCACGGCGTATTGGCCGGGACCCATGGCCGTCGGAGCCTGTCCGCACGAAACAACTGCCATGCAGCAGATCATAAGTGCTGCTTTCACAAATGTTTGCTTCATAATTCCTTTCTTTGGTTGTACTAAAAAACTTTTTCAGGTGCAAAAGTATTCTAAAAACGCTGTCGTTCTACTCTATATTGCGAACAGTGTTGTTGATTTTCGGAACAAAGTTCTGCGGATTAACGATTTTATCACTATTTTTGTTCGGAAAAAGAATTGAGTATGTCACAGTTGAATCCGATCATCACGACCCCGGAGGAGCAATTCGTCGTCGGCGAGTCCGATTTCTCCTTTTTCAGCAATCACGCCTGCCGCTGCGAGAGCGGTGCGCTGCTCTTCTGCCGGAACGGCCATGCCATGGCCGGCGTGAACCAGATTCAGGGCGAGGTGCGCCGCAACACGCTCCTCGTGCTGCTGCCGGGCTGGGTGCTGACGCTCAATGACCGCTCGGAGGATTTCCGGGCCACCTTCTGCGCCTTTTCGCGGGATCTGTTCGCCGAAGCGGCCTTCCGGCTCGATCCGTCGTTCTTCCGCGAGCTGGGCATGACCCCCATCTCCTATCCGCCGGCACGGATCGTCGAGGGCATCTCGATCTGGTTCCAGATGGCGGCCTACACCTACCGGGACCGCAACAACATGTTCCGCAATACGATCATCCGCAACCGGCTGCAGAACGTGCTGCTGGAGTTCTACGACAAGATGCAGCGTCTCAATGCGCAGAAGCGGCGCGTCCCCGAGGCGACGACGCGGCAGACGGACCTTTTCCACCGCTTTGTGGCGCTGGTGCACGAACATTGCGCCCGCGAGCGCGAGGTGACCTTCTATGCCGACAGGCTCTGCATCTCGACACGCTATCTGTCGACCATCGTGCGCAACATCTCGCACGGCTCGGCCAAGGAGTTCATCGACCGGGCCGTGGTGCTCGAGATCAAGGTGATGTTGCAGTCGACGGACCTCTCGGTGCAGGAGATCGCCTACCGGCTGCGCTTTCCGGACCAGTCCTACCTGGGCCGTTTCTTCAAGAAGCACACGGGCGAATCCCCTACCGAATACCGCAACTCCAAACAGCGGTGATGCCGGTCCATATTATTATTAATAAAAAGGTGTATCCGACATACGCCGGAACGGTTGCCGTGCGTTTCTGGAAGTGACGGGCCCGTTTTGGAACTCCGTTTGCGGGCCTGCGGAAAGTGATTGCACATAAAACAGTCTACGAACCATGAACAAAGTCATTCTATTCGGTACGCAACCCTACGACCGCGATTCGTTTGAACAGCTGCGCGACGCCTACGGGTTCGACATCTGCTACCATCGCAGCCACCTGAACATCCACAACGTCGCGCTGGCGCAGGGGGCCGATGCGGTCTGCATCTTCGTCAACGACACGGCCGATGCCGAGACCGTGCGGGCGCTTTCGGCGCAGGGCGTGAAGCTCCTGGCGCTGCGCTGTGCGGGCTTCAACAACGTCGATCTGCGCGAGGCGGCCCGCTGCGGCATGCCCGTGGTGCGGGTCCCGGCCTACTCGCCGCATGCCGTGGCGGAGCACGCCGTGGCGCTGCTGCTGGCGCTCAACCGCAAGATCCACCGTGCCTACTGGCGCACGCGCGACGGCAACTTCTCGCTGCACGGCCTGCTGGGTTTCGACCTCTACGGCAAGACGGCGGGGATCGTCGGTACGGGGCGGATCGCCCGGGAACTGATCCGCATCCTCAAGGGGTTCGGCATGGAGGTGCTGGCCTATGACCTCTATCCCGATCCGGAGTATGCCGCGGCGGCGGGTATCACCTATGTCTCGCTCGACGAGCTCTACCACCGTTCGGATGTCATTTCGCTGCACTGCCCGCTGACCGATGCGACGCGCTACATGATCGGCGACGTGGCCATCTCGCAGATGAAGCCCGGTGTCGTGCTCATCAACACGGGCCGCGGGCAGCTGATCCATACCGAGGCGCTGATCGACGGCCTGAAGGAGAAGCGGATCGGCGCCGCGGGGCTGGACGTCTACGAAGAGGAGGCGGCCTACTTCTACGAGGATACCTCGGACCGCATTCTGGATGACGACGTGCTGGCGCGGCTGCTGTCGTTCAACAACGTGATCGTCACCTCGCATCAGGGGTTCTTCACGCGGGAGGCACTGGCCAACATCGCCCATACGACGATGGAGAACCTGCGGGCCTTCTTCGAGGGGCGGCCGCTCGAGAACGAGGTCCGCGCCGACGCACAGCATTGACCCGCTCTCCGCTCCCGACTCCGCTCCCCTCTTCCTTTTTGGGCCCGGGGCTTTCGTGCGGAAACTGTCCGGGGGGCCGTGAGCGGTTTGTGGGCGATGCGGGCCTTGGCCCGACGACCGCATGCGGGGCCGCAGCCGGAGGTATTTCTCCGCTCTGCGGCCCCGCTTCCGGAAAAATGGCAGAAAAAACCGGAATCCGGGACCGTTTTTTTGCCGCATGCCCGTTACTTTTGTCCTGCGAAAGGTCCCGCACGCGGGTATTTTCACTATCTTTATCTTTGCACTGTTCGGATAATCGTTGCCTATGTTACGGAAGATCAGAATCGCGGTCGCCGTCCTCTTTTTCCTCCTTGTGACGCTGTTGTTCCTCGATTTCACGGGAACGCTGCACGTCTGGTTCGGATGGATGGCCCGCATCCAGTTTTTGCCCGCCGTGCTGGCGCTCCATGTCGGAATCGTCGCGGCGCTGGTGCTTCTCACGCTCCTTTTCGGACGTATCTACTGTTCGGTCATCTGCCCGCTGGGCGTGATGCAGGACATTGTGTCGTGGTTTGCCGGCCGGCGCCGCAAGTACCGCTTCCACTACCGTCCGGCCCGCACGTGGCTCCGCTACGGTGTGCTGGTGCTCTTCGTCGCGGCACTCGTCGCGCAGGTGGCCTGGCTTGCGGCACTCATCGCCCCCTACAGCGCCTACGGACGCATCGCCTCGAACCTCTTTGCGCCGCTCTGGCGCTGGGGCAACAACCTGCTGGCCCTGGTGGCCGAGCACTTCGACAGTTATGCCTTCTACACGGTGAATGTTTGGATGAAGGGGCTCGGGACGCTGCTCGTCGCCGCGGTGACCTTCCTCGTGATCGGTGTGCTGGCCTGGCGCGGCGGCCGCACGTGGTGCAATACGATCTGCCCCGTGGGGACGGTGCTGGGTGTGCTGTCGCGCTTCTCGCTCTTCAAGCCGCGCTTCGACGTCTCGAAGTGCAACGGCTGCAAGCTCTGCGCCCGCAACTGCAAGGCGTCGTGCATCAATCCCGAAGCCCACGAAATAGACTACAGCCGCTGTGTTGCCTGCATGGACTGCCTCGAGAGCTGCCGTCAGGGCGCCATCTCCTATACGTGGCGGCGGCAACCCCACTCGGCATCGGAGTCCGCTGCGGGAACGACCGCAGCGAAAGGATCGGTGAAGTCGGCGCGTCCTACGGTGAAGGCTCCGGCTGCCGGAGCCTCCGAAGCAGCTGTCCCGGACCGCTCGCGGCGGCGTTTCCTGGCGGGGCTCGGGACCGTGGCCGTGGCGGCAACGGTCCGTGCGCAGGAGATGAAGGTCGACGGCGGACTGGCCCTGATCGAGGAGAAGAAGATACCCGACCGCGCCACGCCGCTGACCCCGCCGGGATCGTTGAGTGCCCACAACCTGGCGACGCACTGCACGGGGTGTCAGCTCTGCATCTCGGCCTGCCCGAACGGCGTGCTGCGCCCCTCGGGCAAGCTGACCTCGTTCATGCAGCCCGTGATGTCCTACGAGCGGGGTTACTGCCGGCCCGAGTGTACCGAGTGTTCGTCGGTCTGCCCGACGGGGGCCATCCGCCCCATCACGCGCGCCGAGAAGTCCGCGACGCAGATCGGCCATGCCGTCTGGATCCGCGAGAACTGCGTGACGCTGCGCGACGACGTGCAGTGCGACAACTGTGCGCGCCACTGCCCGACGGGGGCCATCACGATGGTGAATTCCGTCCCCGACGACCCCTCGTCGCGGCTCATCCCCGTCGTGGACGAGGAGCGCTGCATCGGCTGCGGCGCCTGCGAGAACCTCTGCCCGGCGCGTCCGTTCAGTGCCATCTATGTCGAGGGCCATCTGCGCCACCGAACCGTTTAAGCGATCGAAACCATGAAGAAAGAAGAGAAAAAGATAGGCCGCCGGGAGTTCCTGAAGGTGCTGGGCGGCAGTGCGCTGGTGACGTCGGCCGCGATGTACGGCTGTGCCCCGAAGGGGGAGGTGAAGCTCGCGGCGCAGGGCGAGGTGCCGACCGAAGGCATGGAGTACCGCACCTCGGCGACGGGCGACCGCGTATCGCTGCTCGGCTACGGTTGCATGCGCTGGCCGACGTATGAAAAGCCCGCTGCCGACGGCAGCATCATCGACCAGCAGGCCGTGAACGAACTGGTCGACTACGCCATCGCCCACGGCGTCAACTACTTCGATACGGCGCCCGTCTACGTGCAGGGGCAGTCCGAGCGTGCCACGGGCATCGCGCTCAAGCGTCATCCGCGCGACCGATTCTTCATCGCCACGAAGATGTCGAACTTCTCGAACCCCACGCGCGAAAATTCGCTGGCCCTCTACCGCAACTCGTTCAAACAGCTGCAGGTCGACTACCTGGACTACTACCTGCTGCACTCGGTGGGCGGCGGCAGCGGCCTGGGCACCTTCCGAGAGCGCTTCATCGACAACGGCATACTGGAGTTCCTGCTGCGCGAGCGCGAGGCGGGACGCATCCGCAACCTCGGGTGGTCGTTCCACGGGGCCGTCGAGGTCTTCGACTATCTGCTGGCCATGGGCGTGAAGTGGGATTTCGTGCAGATACAGATGAACTACGTCGACTGGCGCCACGCCTCGGGCCGCAACGTCAATGCCGAATACCTCTACGGCGAGCTGGACAAGCGCGGCATCCCGGTCGTCATCATGGAGCCGCTGCTCGGCGGGGGCCCCTCCCCGGGGTTCGCCTGTCGCGGCTGAACGACCACCTCGTCGCGCGGCTCAAGCAGCGGCGCCCGACGTCGAGCACCGCGTCGTGGGCCTTCCGCTTTGCCGGCAGCTACCCGCGCGTGCTGACCGTGTTGAGCGGCATGACCTACATGGAGCACCTGCAGGACAACATCCGCACCTATGCGCCGCTCGAGGCGCTGACCGAGGAGGACTTCGCGCTGCTGGAGGATACGGCGCAGCGCATGTTGCAGTTCCCGACGGTTCCCTGCACCGAGTGCCAGTACTGCATGCCCTGCCCCTACGGGCTGAACATCCCGGCGATCTTCGCCCACTACAACCGCTGCGTCAACGAGGGCAACGTCCCGAAGGACGGCCGCGACGAGAACTACGCCCGGGCGCGCCGCGCCTTCCTCGTGGGCTATGACCGCAGCGTGCCGCGCCTGCGGCAGGCCAGCCACTGCATCGGCTGCGACCAATGCGTGTCGCACTGTCCGCAGAGCATCGACATCCCCGGGCAGCTGCACCGCATCGACCGCTTTGTCGAGCAGCTGCGCAGCGGCACGCTCTGACGGGGGCGGGAGAAGCAAAAAGACGCGCCGGGCGGCATACGTTGGTATGCCGCCCGGCGCTGTCGTGTGCGGATTGCGGATGACTATTCGGCGTTGTTGCGCAGCCACTCCATGCGCCGGACGTCGGGCAGGTGCTTGACCTGGAAGTGCTCGAAGACGGCCTCGAAGCCCTCGCCGTCGGGGCAGGCGGCCATGGGCCCTACCTGCACGGGGGTGTTGTCCTGCATCCAGGCGTTGCGCATGAGGGTGTACTTCTTGTCGTCGAACGAGTAGAAGACCTCTACGGCGTCGCGCCGGCGGACGGCCTTGATCCAGATGAACGGCACGGCACGGTCCAGTTCGATGACGCTCCAGTCCGAAGTGTGGTGCGTGACGACGGTACTCAGGTTGTATTTGCCGTCGACGAATTCGATGCCTGCCTTGATGTAGTTCTCGTGGTCGATGCGGATCATCAGCCCCGCCTGGTCGAAGCGCTCGCGGTAGTTGCCGCTGACCTTGAGCTTGACCTCGAACTCGCCGCCGTAGTTGGCGTAGTAGAACGGCGCGTCGTCCACGGTGAATCCGTAGTGCGAAATCCGCCAGTAGTCGCTGTGCGGCGTGACGGACATCGTCAGGACGCCGTCGCGGATCTCCCACTTTTCGGGTTCGTTGTACCACTGCATCTTTTCCAGCGTCTGGGCCTGCGAGGATGTTGCGGCAAAGAGCATCGTCAACATCGGAAACAACAGTCTTTTCATCTTCAGTCTTTTGCTTTATTGGTTCGTACTTTTTCGTTTCGGCGTTTGTTTACGGGTTGTCGCCCGCTGTCGGAGCGGGCCGGAATTTGCGGCCGCGGACGCTCCGCCGCTTGCGATAACCTGTTTTTTGTTTTACCTTTGCAAAGGTAAGGTGTTGACGTGTAGTACACAATAGTCATAAATAACCAATTTTCCGCATGAAGGATATTCTGAACCGCCTGAACGGGGAACTTCTCGAACAGCCGTTTGCGCCGCACGACGAGCGGCTCCGCACGGACGATCTGACGCCGTATCGGGACCTCGCCCGCCATTACGCCCGCATCGAGGGGGCCGTTGCGGTGTTGAGCGACCTGAGCACGAATACCAGCCTGGTCTATTACGGAGCCTGCGCACGGATGCTCGGGCTCAAGGGTGTGCGCGAAGGGTCCGACGGGGAGTTGCTCGATTCGATCTGGGAGCGCGAGATTCTGGATCGGATTCATCCCGACGACCTGCACGAGAAATACCTGCTGGAGCTCTGCTTTTTCCACTTCATCCGGAGCCGCCCCCGGCGCCTGCGCGGGGAGTACTATTTCGCGAACCGGCTGCGGATGAAGGACCGCACGGGCCGGTATGTGCCCGTGCTGCACCGGCTCTTCTATGTCGCGCCGTCGTCGGAGAATGTCGTGCGGCTGGCCCTGTGTCTCTATACGCCGGCGCTGTCGGACTTTCCCGGGCGCGGCGTGGCCGTGCATACGGCGACGGGCGAGGTGCAGGAGCTCGGCGAGCGGCGGGACGTGCGGATTCTCTCGACGCGCGAACGGCAGGTGATCGAACTCATGGCCCGCGGCATGATGAGCAAGCACATCGCACAGGCGCTCTCCATCAGCATCCATACGGTCAGCCGCCACCGGCAGGACATCCTGCGCAAGCTGCGCGTCGGCAATTCGGTCGAGGCGTGCCGCGTGGCGCGCGAGCTGGGGATTCTCTGATCGGGGCATCCGCCGGACCGGCGGTTGCGGGCGCCGGATGCCGTCCGCGCCGGCGTTCATGCGCATGAAAGCAGTCCCGGCCACCGATTAAGGCGGCCGGGACTGCTTCGTCTCTGCCGGGCCCGTGCGGTCAGACCGTCTTGCGGTATTCGTTGGGCGTGAGCCCCGTGATCTTCTTGAACAGGCGCGTGAAGTGCTGCGGGTACTTGAACCCGAGGCAGTAGGCTACGTCGCTGATCGGGCGCCCGGGATCGGCGATCCGCTCCTTGGCCGCGTCGATCAGGCGCAGCTGGATGTGCTCCTGCGCCGTGCGGCCCGTTTCGCGCTTGACCAGATCGCCGAAGTAGTTGGGCGAGAGGTGCAGCCGCTCGGCGCAGTACTGCACGGTGGGAAGCCCCGCATCGAGCGGCTGTTCCGAAGCGAAGTAGTCGTTCAGAATCTGCTCGAAACGGGCGAGGATGTCCTTGTTGGCAACCTGGCTGCGCGTGATGAACTGCCTATCGTAGAAGCGCGTGCAGTAGTTGAGCAGCATCTCGATGTTGTTGACGATGAGCGTGCGGCTGTGCCGGTCGGCGGGCTGCTGCAACTCGCGGCGGATGTTCCGAAGGCAGTCGACGACCGTGTGCCGCTCCTGCTCCGAAAGGTGCAGCGCCTCGCGCACTTCGTAGGAGAAGAAGGTGTAGCGGCGGATGTTGCGCCCGAGCTCCGTGCCGCGCAGCAGGTCGGGATGGAAGAGCAAGGCCCACCCCTTGGGCTGGAACTTCACGCCCCGGTTGTCGATGCCGATGCACTGCCCCGGTGCCAGGCAGACGAGCGTCCCCTCCTGATAGTCGTAGGTGCTGCGTCCGTAGGTCAGGTCGCCGCACCGTACCTCCTTGAGGAAGATGGCGTAGAAGCCGAAGCTGAAGCGGATGTGCTCCGTCATCCGGCACTGCGAGAAGTCGATGACGCTGACCTGCGGGTGGAGCGTCTCCACGTGCAGCAGGTCGTTGTATTGCCGGACCTGATCCAGGCGCATGACTTGATCCATGGGCTGTGTCGTTTTCTGCAAAAATAGGAATAAAAGCGCAAAAAGCGAAACCCCGGGGCGGTTTTGTCGACACGCTGTGCGGCGGACGCACCCCTCTCGCATCCCTCTCGCGGCGCGTGTCGGCCGGGGTGACGGCTGCCGCACCGCACGGCGTAAGAACCGGGCGGCCCGGCGGTCGGACCGGGTTACAGGGCGGGTATTCGGGGCCTTGGCGGGGCGGCCGCGGAGCAGGACGGTAATAATGGTAACTAATACCGTGATCCGTATAATCTTCCCGGCGGGCGCCGACGTATTTTTGCAGTGTCGGAAGCGGCTCCGGCCGACCGGTACGGGATGTGCCGGGGCGCGGTGCCGCATCACCCGCCGAAAACACGATGGATACCATTCTGCATCTGGACCATGTATTCCAGTACAACGACCTCATGGGGGTCGAGACCCTGCACCCGCTGGTCAGCGTGGTGAATTTTTCGCAGCTGCAGACGACCGTGCGGTCGCAGCTGAACATGTTCGGTTTCTATGCCGTATTCCTCAAGGAGGTGAATTGCGGCGATTTGATCTACGGCCGTCAGACCTACGACTACCAGGCCGGGACGCTCGTCTGCCTGGCGCCCGGACAGCTCTTCGGCGTGAAGGACGACGGACGGCCCCACCGGCCGCAGGGTTGGGCGCTGCTCTTCCATCCCGATCTGTTGCGCGGCACGGAGCTCGGACGCAACATCGGCCGCTACACCTTCTTCTCCTACGAGGTGCGCGAGGCGCTGCACCTTTCGGAGCAGGAGCGGCAGACGGTCATCGACTGCATGCGGAACATCCTCCACGAGTTGCAGCACGCCATCGACCAGCACAGCCGCACGCTCATCGTCAACAACATCGAGATGCTGCTCAACTACTGCACGCGCTTCTACGACAGGCAGTTCCTCACGCGCAGCCAGGTTGCCAACAAGGATATCCTCGCCCGCTTCGAGCGCATCCTGAACGACTACTTCCGTTCGGACCTGCCGCAGACGCTCGGTCTGCCTTCGGTGCGCTACTGTGCCGGGGAGCTCTGCCTCTCGCCCAACTACTTCGGTGATCTGGTCAAACGCGAAACGGGCCGCACGGCCCAGGAGCACATCCGCCTGAAGCTCATCGACACGTCCAAGGAGCTGCTCTTCGACCGGCAGCATACGGTCAGCGACGTGGCCTACCGCCTGGGATTCAAGTATCCGGCACACTTCACGCGCCTGTTCAAGCAGGTGGTCGGCTGTTCGCCCAACGAATACCGGACGGTCAACTGACCCGGCGAACGGAATTTTTGCTATTTTTGTCCGTACCTCCGGGTCGGAGCCGCCGTCCGGGGCTGTCAATACATATACACAGATGATGATATACCGTACATTGGGCCGCACGAACCTGCGGGTGAGTGCCGTATCGCTCGGCTGCGAAGGCTTTGCCGGGAAGAGCCCCGAGGCCGTGCGCGCCGACTTCGACTATGCCATCGCCCGGGGCATTAACTTTCTGGACCTCTACTCGTCGGACCCGCAGCTGCGCAGTGCCATCGGGCTGGCGCTGGCCGGACGCCGCGAGGGGTTTGTCATTCAGGGCCACCTCTGCACGACGTGGGAGGAGGGTCAGTATCTGCGCACGCGCGACATCGCCAAGTGCGAGGCGGGTTTCGAGGATTTGCTCGCGCGCCTCGGCACTTCCTACGTCGACATCGGCATGATCCACTACGTCGACAGCGCGGCCGACCTGCACGAGGTGCTCGACGGCGAGGTGATGCGCCTGGCGCAGCGGCTCCGCCGCGAGGGGCGCATCCGCCATCTCGGGTTGAGCAGCCACAATCCGCAGGTGGCGCTCGAAGCCGTGCGCACGGGGCTGTTCGACGTGCTGATGTTCTCGATCAACCCCTGCTACGACCTGCAGCCCGCCGGCGAGGAGGTCGAGGCGCTGTGGGCCGAGGAGAGCTATGCCGCCCCGCTGCACAACATCGACCCCGACCGCGAGCGGCTCTACGAATACTGTGCCCGCGAGGGGGTGGGCATCGACGTGATGAAGGTCTACGGCGGCGGCGACCTGTTGAGCGGGGCCAACTCGCCCTTCGGACGGGCGCTGACGCCGCTGCAGTGCCTCGAATATGCCCGCCCGCCCCGGGCCGTGGCCGCCGTGATGGTCGGCTGCCGCACGACGCAGGAGATGCAGGCGGCGATCGACTGGTGCGACGCCCCGGCCGCGCAGCGCGACTACGCCGCGGCCATCTCCGGCATGGAGCGCTTCACGTGGCGGGGCCACTGCATGTACTGCGGCCACTGTGCCCCGTGCAGCGTGGGGATCGACATCGCGTCGGTCAACAAGTTCTGCAACCTCTGCCCGTCGGACGACGACATCCCCGAGACCGTGCGCGAGCACTACCGCGTGCTGCCGCACCACGCCTCGGAGTGCATCGCCTGCGGACGCTGCGAGTCGAACTGCCCGTTCGGGGTGGAGATCATCGAAGCGATGCGCCGGGCCGTGCGGCGCTTCGGTTATTGAAACAACTCACGCAGGTTTTTCGTATATTTGCCACGCGGACGGACCCCGGCAGGAGGATTCGGCGCACAAACCGAATGAAACGATGCAGGAATCGACGCAATACGAATGGCGGGAGCTGGTCGACCGGCTCCGAGACGAGGATGCCTCGTGCGTGATCCGCAACGGGGCCGAGACGCGGGTCTTCCGCGAGCGCGGCGTGAAAGACCTCTTCCGCCTGCTTGAGACCGATCCGGCGTTTCTCGCCGGGGCGCTTGTCGCCGACAAGGTCGTCGGCAAGGGCGCTGCGGCTCTGATGGTGCTGGGTGGCGTGCGTGCGGTCCACGCGGGGGTGGTCAGCACGCCGGCGCTCGGACTCTTCGCCGCGGCGCACATCCCCGTGGAGTACGGGCTCGAGGTCCCGCACATCATCAACCACACGAAGACGGGATGGTGCCCCGTCGAGACGCTGTGCCGCGACTGCCGCACGGCCGAAGAGTGCCTGCCGCTGATCCGCGGCTTCCTCGCCGCGCAGCGGTGACACAGCCCGGCGCGGTCGGTCGACGCGCCGGACAGGAATGAAATGAATTGAATCATTAATTGAGATAAACCATGCAAACAACGACTGTAAAGCTCTATTCGCTGGAGTTCGCAAATGCGAAAACCTACCTCGCCGCGGCGCTTTTCGCCGTGGGCAACATCCTGCTGCCGCAGCTGTGCCATCAGGTGCATCTGGGCGGGCCGACGTGGCTGCCCATCTACTTCTTCACGCTGGTCGGCGCCTGCAAGTACGGCTGGCGCGTGGGCCTGCTCACGGCCGTCGTCTCGCCGCTCGTGAACTCGCTGCTCTTCGGCATGCCGGCCGCCGCAGCCCTCGTGCCCATCCTCTTCAAGTCGGTCATTCTGGCGCTCGCCGCCGGCTGGGCCGCCGCACGCTTCGGCCGGCTGTCGCTTGGAGTGATGGCGGTCGTTATCCTGACCTATCAGGTCGTCGGCTCGCTCGGCGAGTGGGCCTGGATCGGTGACTTCCGCGCGGCCATGCAGGACTTCCGCCTCGGCGTGCCGGGCATGCTCGTGCAGCTCTTCGGCGGCTGGGGCGTCATCAACTACGTGATTCGCAAATAACGACGGCGATATGGCTGGAAAACTCGGATTCGGCTGCATGCGTCTTCCGCTGCTGCGCGAGGACGACTTCGCGGCGGTGGACACGGCGCAGGTCGAGCGCATGGTGGACCTCTTTCTCGAACGGGGCTTCACCTATTTCGACACGGCCTACATGTACCACGACTTCAAGAGCGAAACGGTGATGCGCGAGGTGCTTGTGCGGCGTCACGACCGCGCGAGCTTCACGCTGGCCTCGAAGCTCCCGACGATGTTCCTCAAAAAGGAGGGCGATCAGGAGCGCATCTTCGCCGAGCAGCTCGAAAAGTGCGGCGTGGACTATTTCGATTACTACCTGCTGCACAACCTCAATGTCTCGCACTACGAGAACGTGCGGCGCTTCGACAGCTTCGCCTTTGCGCGGCGCCTGAAGGCCGAGGGGCGCATCCGGCGCCTGGGCTTCTCGTTCCACGACCGGGCCGACCTGCTCGACGAGATTCTCACGGCACACCCCGAGACGGAGTTCGTGCAGTTGCAGATCAACTACCTCGACTGGGACAACGAGAGCATCCAGTCGCGCAAGTGCTACGAAGTGGCGCGACGCCACGGCAAGCCCGTCGTCGTCATGGAGCCGGTCAAGGGCGGCACGCTGGCGCGCCTGCCCGAGGAGGCCGAGCGCCTGCTGCACGAGGTGCGGCCCGACCTCTCGCCCGCGGCGTGGGCCATCCGCTTCGCCGCGAGTCTCGAGGGGGTGATGATGGTTCTGAGCGGCATGTCGTCGCTCGAGCAGCTGCGCGAGAATACCGGTTTCATGCAGCATTTCGAGCCGCTCGACGAGCGCGAGCGCAAGGCGATTGCCGATGTCGTGGAGATCGTCCACCGCTCGATCGCCATCCCCTGCACGGCGTGCCGCTACTGCGTGGACGGCTGTCCCGAGCGGATCGCCATCCCCGACTACTTCGCGCTCTACAATGCCGAGAAGCAGGCGCTCAACCGCGGATTCTCGATCCAGAGCGTCTACTACGAGAATCTGGCCAGGACGCACGGCAAGGCGTCGCAGTGCATCGCCTGTCGGCAGTGCGAGCGGAGCTGTCCGCAGCACCTGCCCATCGTCGACTACCTGCGTCAGGTTGCCGCAACCTTCGAGAAGGAGTGTTGACAGCATGTGATCCGTGTGGCAGGCCTGCCTGCCGATATCGGGACCGTCGCATCCGTGCGGCGGTCTTTTTGTGTTGCGGCCGGGCGGTTTGCAGCCGCAGGACGGGGATGGCCCTTTCCCGGGACGGTTGTGGTCCAGGGCGGGATTATTCCCCCTGCGGCAGCAGCGAGTGTCGGGCGAGGAAGTCGTGGAAGGCCTGCCGGTAGCTCTCCGACACGGGAATGTACTCCCTGCCGAAGACGATGCGGTTGCGCTCGATGGTGCGGATCTTTGCCGGCTGCACGATGAAGGAGCGGTGCACGCGGATGAAGCGGTCGGCGGGCAGCTGCTCCTCGAGCGACTTGAGGCTCATGAGCGAGAGCACCGGGCGCGGTTCACCCTCGAGATGGATCTTCACGTAGTCCTTCAGCCCTTCGATGTAGAGGATCCCGTCCAGCGGAATCTGCTGCAGGCGGTATTCGGTCTTGACGAAAATGCTCCGCAGCTCGGAACGCCTGGGTGCGGTGTCGTGCTCGTCGTCCGGTGCGGCGGTCGGTGCAGCGCTCTCGGCGCGGCGCTTGATCTCGAACCATTCGAGCGCCTTCTGCGCCGCCGCCAGAAAATCGGCGTAGCTGATCGGTTTGAGCAGGTAGTCGATGGCCCGCACGCGGAAGCCCTCGACGGCGTAGCTGTTGAAGGCCGTGGTGAAGATGACGCGCGTCTCGGCGGGGAGCATGCGCGTGAGTTCCATGCCGTTGAGCCCCGGCATCTGGATGTCGCAGAAGAGCAGCTCTACGGGGTGCTCGCGCAGGGTCCCGAACGCCTCCGTCCCGCTTCCGAAGGCACCGCAGAGTTCCAGAAAGGGGGTCTTGCGGACATATCCCTTCATCAGTTCGACGGCCAGCGGCTCGTCGTCGATTATGGCGCAGGTCAGTTTCATGGTTCCTGGAGTCGGATGGTGAGCAGGGCCTGGTAATCCGTCTCGCCCAGTGGCCCGTATTCAAACGTGTAGCGTCCCGGATAGATCATTTCGAGGCGCTTTTGCAGGTTCTTCAGCCCGATGCCCGAACCGCTGCGGTCTTCGCCGTTTTTCGGGAAGCGGCTGTTGCGGATGCGGCAGATGAGCTGTTCGCCGATCTCGTTCAGCTCGATGGTGATGTAGGAGGGTTTCTCGTTGCTCACGCCGTGCTTGAAGGCGTTTTCCACGAGCGAGATGAAGAGCAGCGGCGCAACGGGCGCCTGCGAGGGCTCCTCGGGCAGCGAGACGTAGATGCGCACGTGACGCGGCTGGCGGATGCGCATCAGCGAGATGTAGTCGCGCAGGAAGTCCACCTCGGCACGCAGCGGCACCGTCGGGCGGCTGCTGTCGTAGAGCACGTAGCGCAGCAGACGGCTCAGGTCGTGGACGACGCTCTGCGCCCGGTCGGCGTCGAGCTGGATGAGCGAGTAGATGTTGTTGAGCGTGTTGAACAGGAAATGGGGGTTCAACTGGCTCTTGAGGTTCTGCAGTTCGGCTTCGGTGCGGCTGCGCTCCAGTTCGCGGCGGGCCGTCTCGGCGTGGTACCAGCCCCCCGTCATGCGGATGGCGACGCCGACGCCCACGACCAGCATGTAGAGCAGGGCGTTACCGGTGAAGAAGCGCAGCGTCTCCTGCCAGGGCCGCACCATCGGCGGACGCATCGCGTCCGGCGGCAGCACGTAGCGGAAGAGCAGGTGCACGCCGACCATGACCGTACCGATGAGCAGCAGGTTCCAGCCCAGAAACCGGCCGATGCGCCGCGAGGTGAGGTAGCGGTCGATCAGCAGCAGGTAGTTCGTATAGAAGACCACCATGAACGAAAGGGGCACGACGAGGAAGCGCCCGTACTCCGGGCCGCTCATCAGCGGCCGGTGGGGATTGGTCACGAAGAGCGGCATGCCGAAGATCACGGCCCAGATCGTGAGGTGGATGAGCCACCCGGTGTATTTCGATTGCAGCGCGGTCATAATGCAAAGGTAATAAAAAATTGTCGGGCGGGAACGCGGACGAGGTCCGGGAACCCTGTGCAATGCGGCAGTCCGTAAAGCCGGCCTTTCGGGGACGGGTTATTCGTAGCGGATGGCCTCGATCGGGTCGAGCATGGCGGCCTTCTGGGCGGGGTACCACCCGAAGAAGACCCCCGTCAGGGTGCAGACGGCGAACGAGAGGATGACGCTCCACGGCTGGATGTAGATCGGGAATGCCGCGGCGAGGTTGACCACGACGGCGGCACCGATGCCCAGCACGATGCCGATCAGACCGCCCGTGACGCTGATGAGGATCGACTCGATGAGAAACTGCGCGAGGATGTCGCGTCCCTTGGCGCCGATCGACATGCGCAGGCCGATCTCGCGTGTGCGCTCCGTCACGGAGACATACATGATGTTCATGATGCCGATGCCGCCCACGAGCAGCGAGATGCCCGCCACGG
>OBJD01000041.1_pt1 | contig 26479 bp, 18 predicted proteins | sample 1518751 | NCBI WGS metagenome assembly OBJD01 (sample SAMEA728703, study PRJEB22492) | human gut metagenome | reverse complement strand
TCAACTCAATGGACGGAAAGACGGGCCGGGCAATATTGCTCGGTCCTAATTATTTATTTGCAAGACCTATAACCAACTCTTATGTTTTCAAGGTTGCGGGTCAACTTTGCACGGGCATTATGAACTGGTTTGTTGGCGAATACTACGTGGACGACAAATACGGAATCGTGGACGAGAGAAACGAAAACTACGACATCTACAAGAAATACATAAAGGAGAACAACAATGGCAACGATTAAAGACTTGGAAAAATACATAGACTATGAGTTTTCTTCGGGCTGTTATACAGGAGATGACTACAAAAGTTTTCAAACAAAGTACATCAACTTCTTGCGTTCTATATGCAAGCAAAATCATTGGCAACTCGTGAACGTCGGAAGAAATCATTACTGCTTTTCGGCATTTATCAAGAGTGCGGAAAACAAGTGCGTTTACATTTCCATAAGCGACGTTAGGTTTTTCACAAATGAATGGTACAACAACATTTTAATACGTACAGCCAAGAACGAGCAAGATTATCACGGCGGATTCAACCACCGCACAACACTCAAAGAACTTGAGATGAAGGCAATGGAACTTCTTGAAGATTTTCCGTTTTAGGAGGCAATATGGAACTCAATTTGACTGCCCAAAACAAGCAAGAAGAATTGATACTCAATTACTTGCAAAATAACGCAAGCGAAACTCTTGCCGACAAGATAAACAACGGCACTCCGTATGAGAAAGACGGTAATCCTTTGCTCAACAAAAAGACGCTTTCGGGCTTTATGAAATATGCTTGTGACGAGGCGAGAAAACTTGCCGAGAAAGGTGCTAATTCCGCTTGTATTGACGACCAAACCGTGTATGGTTGGGCGATACATTATTTCGAGGAAGAAAGCATTGAAGGAACGCTTTACACAATAGACGGCGCGGAATACAAACCCACAGTTAAACGTGTCGAATCCAACGCGGTTAAAGCAAAATCCGAACCGAAAAAGCATGAGAACGTTCAATACTCATTTTTTGACAATTTATCCGAACAAGAAGTTAAAGAACACGAAACAAATAATTCAAGTGTCGATACGGACAAAAATGAAGTTGTCGAACAAAACGGAAACGATGAGCAAACACCCGTTGCAAGCAATACTCCAAACGGAACTTTCTTTGAGAAATATCAGGCTTTGCAACAACAAAGCCCCGCCTATGTTATCGCTTACAGACTCGGTGACTTCTACGAGATTTTGGGTGATAAAGCGGTTGAGATTGCAAGAGAAATCGACCTAACTTTGACAAGCCGAGATTGTGGTTTACAAGAGCGTGTGCCATTGGTTGGATTCCCTTATCATGCTGCCGAAATCTACTTCAATAAAGTTTCCGTCCATCACGATATTTTGGTTGTTGAAAACAACGGACAAACACGTATTATCTCGAAAACAAACCCCGAACGTCAGCGCATCATTGACGTTGAAACGGGCGAGATTTTGGGTGAAGATTTAGAGCCAAACAACACAGTTATTTCAAAACTATTTGAGATATTTGGAAACACATTGGAGATTAAATAAAATGAAGATTGAAAAGATAAAACCTATTCCGAAATATATACAGAAAAAGATTAAACTTTACGACGATAAATTGAAAACCGCGCCGTTTGGAAGAACTCGCTTTTATGCTTACTTTACGAAGAACGAAGGTGAACTCGCAAAAGTAACCGTTGCCGTCAAAGAGAAAAGAAACAAGTGGTATTGCAAACAAGTTGCCGTACACGGAGTACACTCGGATAAGTGCTTTGTAAAAGATATGAACTTCACCTACATAGCAGGATATACCGTTGGTTGGCATGCGGAAGGCTTAACAAATCAACGTTGTTGGTATGAATACGGAGAATGGGGTTGGACTACTGACGATATGTTCGATCCATACGCTCCTATAGTCAACCGAGAGTACATTCTGGAAAAGTTCCCCGAATACAAATATAGCGCAATAGATAAATACACGGGTATTGACGTATTCAAATATCTACGGCTTTTTGAGCAGTTTCCGCAAATAGAATATCTCACAAAACTTGGGTTGCACAACCTTGCTATGTCCAAACAAATACTAAAGAAATGCGGACAGGACAAACGGTTTTGCAAATGGCTTGCGCAAAACAGAAGTACGTTAAACAAATCTTCGCTATATATCCCTGTAGTCTTGCAAGCATATAAGAAAAACCGAAATGTGCTTGAAGTGCAGACATACTACTCTGCAAAACTTAAAATGAGCAAGGATACAGCCCTTGAGCCGTTGAGAATAGCCTTCAAAAAAGACCTCGAAAAGTTTTTCCATTATCTATCTAAACAAAGAACGAATGCATATAGCTATTTAGATTATTGGAAAGCTTGCAATGAGTTAGGTTTAGATATGACAGAAGAAAAGAACCGTTATCCGCACGATTTCAAACGTTGGCACGATATTCGAGCTGATGAATACAAATCTTTGAAAGCAAAGATAGACGCCGAAAAACGAAAGGAATAATACGAGAATTTTGCCGCCGTTGCAAGCAAGTATTTAGGGCTTGAATACAACAAAAAGTCCGTCTACATGGCGATTATCGCACAAAAGCCATCCGATTTAACGCGCGAAGGCGAGTTGCTTCATCATTGCGTGGGACGTATGGGTTACGACCAAAAATTCGCTCGTGAAGAAACGCTTATTTTCTTTATCCGCACAAAGAAACAACCGGATACTCCGCTTGTGACGGTGGAATATTCTCCGACTCAAAAGAAAGTGTTGCAATGCTACGGTGATCACGATAGCAAACCAACGGAAGAAATACTCGATTTCGTTCACAAAAAATGGCTACCTTATGCCAACAGACAAATAAAACAAATAGCGGCGGCTTAACGCAAAGGAGAAAACACTATGGCTAATTATTTTAGAATTACGGCATATCACCCTGAACAAGACTTCTGTATGATTATGGATACATACGGACTCTTTGAAAAAAAATGGCAGTTCTCCGCCGACCTTATAAAACGAGGATTTAAGATACTTGAAGTATCGGATATTGACCAAGTAATCGACGTCAATATTACTCGTTTGACCGAACCCGATTACGAAAAATTCATACTTCGAGCAAACGAACACGGACAGCCAAAATATATCGAGCAAGAAGTAAACGGAATAACCTATAAAGCCGTCATGGTTGAAGGCAAAATTTATATACCCGATAACACACAAATTATATAAAACGAAAGCCGGGAGTTAATCACTCTCGGCTTTTTTTGTGTTAATCAAAGCTATTTACTCAATTCCCAACGCTTTTATAACCGCATCTTCAGGACTACTATAAAAACTTAATTGGAACTTAGCGAATAGATCTGCCGGTACAGTTGCTATATCAACGGCGCTACTCATCGGAATAAGGACCTTTTTAGCACCTGCGTCAAAAGCGACTTGCAAAACAGAAGCAAGTTCTTCTACCTTGTTCAATGTGCCACCAATACTCATAGAGCCTAACACGACCATTTGCGGAAGGACAGGTCTATTAAGCGCGCAACTGCAATAACCAACCAAAACGGCAAGAGAGATATTGCTATCTAATCCTACACCTTGACAGTCTTGAATGTGCATTAAATAGTCTTTAGAGTCAATCATAATAGATTGGCTTATTTGCTTTGCATTGGCTCTAAAATAGTTCTGAGCGGTCTTTACAGACTCTTTCGCTTCCTTAGATGAAGAAAGACCTAAAACTTCAAATTTGCCATTTCCGTCGGCAATGGTGGTTTCAAGTTTAAACAAACCTTTCATATCATTGCTACCGTTAGCGATAGTGAAGATATGACCGGGCTTTCCAACACCTTCAGGAATAAGTTGTCCGCCACCTTGTTCTAAGACAGGAACAAATACTTCGCTCATATCGTCAAGTTTTATATAAGAAAGTTGAACGTCGTAAAACTCCATTCCGCCGATCTTTTTAAGTTGTTCTTTAACTCTCCTACGACCTTCGATAGCATATTTCAAGATTTCTTCAACTTCTTCTTCCGTATAGCGTCCATCGGGATAAATAATCTTTACCAAACCTGACACCATCTTTCTGACTGCAATAGTATCACGTTGATTAAGACATCTACCAAGCTTAAAATATTTATCGAAAGCGTCCGTTTGAGGAACTTTACGCATTTCTCTAAAGAACTCGGCTATGTAGTCTGAAATAAAGCCGTAATTATCGGTAAAATATTCAGGACGCATTTTCGGGATTTCCCAACCTGGAATATATGCGTGCATACGGTCAAAGAAAGCGCTGTCTATCATTGCTTCAGGGAATGGCTCAAACAGGTGCGAAGTTTTTAACAAGGAATCGACGCTTTGATTGATATTGCCGACGAAAACCATAGAAGCATTTGCTTGAATAGCGTCTTTTCCTCTTGCAAAAGAACCGGAAGCCATATAATCTTTCATTATTTGAACGCCGTCTTTATCTTTGAAAGAAATACCTGCTACTTCATCAAATGCAACGCAATCCCACAAACCAACCAATCCGACTTGACGCCTTCCCATATTGTAGAAAAGGTTTGCAACCGTAGTCTGCCCACCCGAAATCAAAATTGAGTTCGGAGATAGCTCTTTGTAGATATGAGATTTACCCGTTCCGCGAGGTCCCAATTCACAGATATTAACGTTGTTTTCGACAAGAGGCACCAAACGAGCCAACAAGTGCCATTTTACACGATATTCAAATTGAGTAGGTTCCATACCGGAAGAACGAAGAATAAAATCAATCCATTCGTCTTTCGTGAAATTGTGTCTTGCTTCGATGATTTCGCTCTTATCCAAGTTTGGCATTTGAATAGGAGTAATATCGTTTATCACAAAAGGACTTTGCTTCTTATCATCTTCGCTATAAAGATAAGACAAATCAACGATACACCAAATGCCACCTGCGAGAAGTTTTTCATACTCTCTGACATATTTTGGATGAACAAAGATACCGTGAATGCCAAGAAACAGAAAATCGGCTTCAAATTGATCGGTTCTTTCATTGAGTTTTACGCTCAATTTATCAATAACGGTATGATTGCCGTTTTCCTTGATTTTCGCTTTAATCTTTTCCGCTTCGTCAGGGCGAACGTAATTGTCGGACAGAATACGTTTAACCTGTTCAATGCCTTCTTCGATTTCTTTTTCATCGTCAGACGTGCAATAAGTCCCAAGCAAATATTCCAAAACATAAGTAGGAACGTTCGCACTATTCTTTATTTTCTTAGTTGCGCCTTTCGGGACTACGCGACCTGAAAATAATTCAAACACTTTTTTATCTAAGCTATCCATTATTCTGCTCCTTAAAACATCTTAAATTGAATGATGTCAATTACAAATTGTTCTTTTTCGATATACTCATCTTCGTCAACGTCTTTCAATATCAAGAAATATGGCTTATTTCTATCAAATTGATTATTGTTAAGAGTAAAACGAATCTTTGTGACTCTCGTGTCCGGATCGTCGTTAGAAGAATTGGCGACAAACTTATATTCGTTGGAAACCTTTTCACCAGATTCATCAACTATATACGTTTCACAAGTGATGGGGTGCTTCTTTTCCTCAACCTTTTCCATTTGCTCAAATTCAAGAGTAAAACTACGGTTGGTGATCTTACGAGTAATACTCTTTAATCTGACACTAACAGGTCTCGCAACTTCTATGTCTGTGCGAGAACGCAATTCGCTTACGTGGATGATAGGAACGATGGTCTCTTGAAGCGAAGTTCCGCCGTGAACGTATTGTATTCCTGCGCCTTGTGTCTTAAACAAATCATATCCCCATGGAGCGATGACTTTATAATGGCTACCGAAGAACTTGTCTACGTTAATCTCGTTTGTGTTTGGAATAGTGATTGAGTCGTCAGCGGTAATCAAATAACGCTTGGAAGTTTCGACAGCATTCAGTTGGACTACATTGCTATACTTATTCGATTCCAAAACCTCATTTCTTCGATAAATAAAACCGTGGTCTGCCGTAATATAGAAGTTAGAAATCTGAAGATTGTTATACAGTTTCTTTACAAGATTAACTATTTCTTCGATACAGTTTTCCACAACGTCAAAGACTTTACTCTCATTGTGTTCGCCGGCATTGTCTATTACGTCGTGATAGATGTAAACAACATTCTTATCCGAAATATAGTTTCTGAGTTCCTTTTGGGTGAAGCCATTGATTTCTTCATAGGAGATCGCGGCATAGTTAGGATTCTTCGCTTTGAGAATAGAGTCACGTTGAGCAACTCCGTTTGTCGGCATATCATCAAGTAAAACTTGATGCTTTTTGTAAGTCATAGATTTGTGCGGCAATAAAGAAGCCATGCCGAATGAAGTTATTGACGGAAGCGGACTAATCATATGACTGATTTCAGCTCCGCCTTTAAGCACTTTATTGACCTTTATTTTCTCGAAGATTTCATAACCTATTTCATAACGCAAAGCGTCTGAAATAATGACGAACATCTTCTTGGTCGGATTCTTCTGTATATATCTATAGAAATCTTTAGACATATCGACGCCGATAAAGTCCCAATCATCTTGTTTAGACAATGCGGTACTATACGCCGGTCCCAAAACGTCAAGGAACTTGATTTGATAGGAGTTTTCGATAACATCCATCAACTGCTCAAATTCTACAGAAGGAAACCCGATTTGCCTATAAAAAGTGACAGCTTTACGGTATTCGGTATCTATTTTGTAATACTCATTGACATATTTATTTATATACTCGTTTACAGTCAAATCCTTGGGAATAGGCTTGTCTAATGCCCTCAAGAAACGAACTGTCGCAAGTAAAACTCCGTATTCAGCCGTATGGGATTCAAACCACATTGAATTGACACGGTTCATAATAACACGTTCAAAATTGTCAAATTCAAGGCTGCCACTAACCAAACTATTTGCAATCTTTGAAATGATTTCAACGTCTAAACACTCAAAAGTATCAGCAAACTGAATAGCGGTAATATCCTTTGTTGCAATAAGACCTTCGATTTTCAAATCTAAAGAAAGACTGCTTTGAAGTTCTTCGTATCTCTTATCCGACTTGATTCTGTCGATAAAGAACTTGGCGTCGTTTACGCTTTTATCTGCAAGATAAAACTGCTTATAAAACGATACCATATTATCAAAAGGATTGGACGAATCTTTATTCTGTCCGATTGTTTGCTCAATGAAGGCGGTGAAGATGAACTTCTTTATAAGAGATTCTACTTTTAAGTCACCGTCATAGTTATATTGGTCGCAAACACTATTCCAAAAACTATCTTCCAATCTATACTTTTTGAGTTCGGCATATTTAGCGTGTTCACCATCTTCAAAAACCAGCTCTGTAAGGACGGATTCTATCGTATTTGCAGCCGCTTTTGTCAAAACAGCCATCATAGCTATTCTTAAAGCTTCCGGAGTAGTATCATTGCTGATTTGAACATATTTTTTGATCTTTTTTGTTCGATCTTCGTTGTCAAAGAACTTGATATGATTCTCGATGACTTTTCTGAGCGTTGTATTAGTTATTCCAAGACGACGCATAGTAAGAGCCACCGTATCAGCATAGTATTCTTCGCTGTACATCAAAATATCGAGAAGCCAATTCTCCGTATCGGCAGGTCTTTCGCTCGGAACGTAAACCAAAAAATTGGAAACTGGATCCTCGTGTTCGATAGTTTTCTTGATTTCAAACTCGTTTTGTTCACAAATAAGAACACGGCAATTAGGGAAGGTATCATTCTCGACATCTTCTTTGAAGTTCTTTGGTGCGTCATACCAGAAAATTATCTTACGCTGCGTATCAGAATGGGCGAAGATATTTTCAATCTCTGTTTTGGCGCCTTGATAATCAATGCTTGCCATAAGTCCTCCTTACTTAATAGGAACCAACAAATCCTTTTTAACTTTGACTCCGTTGTCGTTGACAATTTCAATATCTTGGAACTTAGCGTAATTAACCTTAACGCCATCGTCCAAATCGAGAGGGATATATTGATTTGCCATGTGGTCTAACACCTGACCGTACTCAAGCATTTCTTTTTGTTTGGCGGTCAATGACTTATAAAGCTTTTCAAGTCTGAGTTTTTCTCTGCCATCGGCGGCTTCCAAAAGCAATCTCGTTTCTTCCACTTCGGCATTAATTCTCGCAGACTCATTAAGGAAATACTTCGAGTTGATGATTGCAAGCGTATCTTCGCTATACCTGTGCAAATACACGAGGCACTTGAAAGCGCCGTTCTTTCCACTTGAAAACATCCAATAGATAGGACGTTTTTGATATATCTTCAAATGGTCCGCATAAAAACCGTCATTTAGATACCTGTTAAGCGTTTCTTCGGAAGATTCGTTATTGTTTTTACCGAGAGCGTCAGCGATGAAATCAATGTTCTCTTTGTATGTATCTTCGCCATAGATTTGCTTAATAAGGCGTATAAGTCTGCCTGTCAATCCGTCAGACATCCCGATTTGCTGATAGATAGGGACTATACCGTCATCATCGGGTTGATAGGTGACGTAATTCATAGGATTCCACTCACCACCGGCATAAGCCAAACCGTCTACATCAAGAGAATAACGCCCCATCTCGATACCGATAAGGTATGAAATAAGCGATTTGATTTCTCTTGTCAGATCTGCCTTTCTGACAGTAACGTCCTTGTCTGCAACTTCCGGCGTTAATTCATCTTGTAAGCCATAAATCTCAATGAAAATGCGATTGAGTTCTTCTTCATTGGCTTTAAGAGTATTGAAGCGTTCGTTGCACTCAGCTTCCCATTCTTTATATTTTTCTGCGATATATCTTCCCATAACGTTGCTCCTTATATTAGAGGATGTCTTTTGAACTCCCATGAGTTTTCAAAACTATCCCAATCCTTTTTTGACAATTCGACATTTTCTTTTGTTAAACCATCAACCTTTTCACTTTCTATACTCTTAATAGGTACATTCGCAACACTATCGATTGGATAACTAACTGTTGAGTTAATAAATTTCATACATTCATTAAATGGCTTTGAATTCATATATCCCAACAAACAATAATCATAGTCAAATATCGCATTACATGCTATATCAGGTAAAACATTAGAAGGCATTTCCCTTGCACTAAATCTAATATCACCAATCAAAGGCCAAATTAACGCAGCATGAAAATAGTTCTTTGGTTCTCTAAGTCTATAAGTATCTTTACTTATTAGCGTTTTTATACGATCACCTTTTTTTTCAAAATCAATAACGTGCTCATATCCGCCATACCATTTTTGATATCCGCCTCCTTTATTATAATAAAACCATTTATAGCCGTTAGATGAAACATGGGGTGTATGACAAGTTTTCGAATCATCTATCTCATGCCAGTATCTTAAAAATAATTCATTATTACCAGTCTTTATGCCACAGTTTAACTCTGTTTTATCGCCCAACTTTTTTTCATTTTCAAAAAGCTTGACAAAACCATTACCCATCCAATAAGCAATTAAAAAACCAGGAATTTTTTTTATATAATTTTGACTAAAACAATAAGACATTTGCATTACTCTTCATTCTCCTTGCGTTTTAAGGAGAAACGCTAACCTCTCTTATATCAAAGGATGTTTTTTGAAGTCCCATGAGGTTTCAAAAGAATCCCAATCCATTTTTGAATGTTCAATATTGTTAAGCACAATATTTTCGACAGCCTTTTGTTTTTCTTTGTTAATTATTATTGGAAGCTTCGCTACATCGCCACATTGACAATGAATTGTAGGCGATAAAACTTTCAATAGCTGTATAACAATCTTTGTATTGCATATAGCTATAAGATACAAAAGGTATTTATCCGAAAAGAAACTCATCCCTGTTGCATCAAAGATATGACCTCGCGGTTTATATCTAAATGCATTAATACCTACTGTTATATCAGACCAACTGCCAGATTCACGAAAGTAGTATTGAGTATTCTGAGGACGAGATAATAGTTTACCATTCCCATCTTTATATGATTGAATCTCTTTACCGTTTTCATACCAATTTACCAAATAGTCATTATTACCATACCATCTCCTAAAATCTCCTCCTTTATTATAAGGAAACCATTTGGCTCCTGTTGAAAAAGCTTGGATATAATCACTTGCCTCAAAATAAGTTTTACCTATCTCAACCTCATACCATAGTCTAACAAATCTATTATTGTTAGCTGTTATCAGTCCTTGTTTTGCATCAGCATAATAACTCAATGGTTGTCCTTGCATAAAGGTATTAGCAAGCTTATCACTTATCCAATATGCAATAGGGGTGCTTGGAATCGCATTAAACGCGTTAAGAGAGGCTATTGTCCCCCCCCCGACAAAAATGCCGATTCTTTGTCTTTCTCGTCCACAAGACGGTAATAAACGCCATTTCCGCCTATTTCAGAGTTGCGTATGACGAAAGTAGTCGTTTGAACAGTAGCGTCAAAAGCACCCATACCAAGATGAAGCATATTTACAATGGATTGTTTCATAATGATAGATTTCCTCAATTCTTCGAAACTTACCAAGAACATCCAAGAATCGGGGTTAACCATTGCAACAAAGCCATCTTTTTTTACATAAGGAGCTTCCATAAACATACCGAACATATCCGCTTTGCTGTTAGGATAGTTGTTTTGAAGATATGTCTTTGGGGCCGCTTCCATTTTTGATATTCCAAGATACGGCGGATTCGTTATCATCACGTCATATTTTGCAGACATTATTTCTGCTTGCTTAACGAGATGGCGCAAACACTTAATACCATCAACAAAGAAATTATAATTGAATATTGTTCTTACACCGTTTTGATCCAGCAAATCTATGGAATCGGAAATAGACTTGAAATCCTTCTTATCGACTTTAAGAAGTGAACCTATTGTCTTGCCATATCTGAAAGTTTCTACAAGCCACTCTATATCTTTGATTTGAGAAGCACCTAAAATCTTTAATTCCTGAAGTTGAGTCTTGTAATCATTTACAAGCAGGGCTCTCGAATCCCAAATCTCATGAACTTGCGGAACGGTATAATAGGTTTTATTAAAGAAACGAGAATTTGCGCTTCTTGCTTTCATAACCAAAGAGAAAGAGGCAATCTGAGCCGCGCGCTTATCTATTTCAAGACCAACAAGGTTGTTTTTTAGAATAAAAGTTGGTATTTCTCTTTGTTGATAGCCTTTTTCTTCATACATTTTATAAAGCAAATCAAAAACGTAAACCAAAATATGACCGCTGCCGCAACAAGGCTCGACAATGCGGATTTCTTCGGGATTAATGTTTTTATATTTGATGGCTTCTATCTTTCTCTGAACTTCTTCTTCCTGCGTTGCGTCATCAACGTAATACCTCATCTCGGATCTTAGAGGAGAATCAGGATAACTTTCCATCCAAATACGACCGACAGAATTTTCTGCCATATATCGCACAATCCAATCCGGAGTGAAGACTTGAGTTAAAGTCGGAATGAGGTCTTTTGTGACAACTTTTGCGTCTCTGAACTCTTGACGATCATCAGCGACATAAAACTGATAAAGCCACCCGATAACCTCAACATCATTAAGGAACTCGCTTTCGTCGATTTCAAGAAGTTTAGTGATAAACGTTTCACCTTTCAAAAGGGCTTTCGGAAGAAGCAATTCAAGATATGAATCGTCTTTATCAAAGAGCATGGGGAGGATATCACTCAAAGCGACACACTGACGAAAAAGAACGTATCTATATGCTTCGTCAATTTTGCCTTGTTCAAGCAAAGGGGAAATAACGGACAAATCAAGAGCCAACTCATCCTTAACAAAGTTAAGATTTTTCAAAATTTCAGGCTCGAATCCGCCAGTTCTGCTTGATAAAACTCTGAAGCCGTGGGGGAGGAAATCGTGAACTTCCATAAACCTTAAGGCAACGATTCTGTTAAACCAAGTATAAGCAAATTCTTCGATAACCTGCTTATAGCCGTCTGTTTGTACAAGACGAACAATCGAATCACGCTTATTTTTCAAATCGCTTGGATATGAATTGGAATCGCCGTCTATAATAGTGTATTCGCCGACACGCCTTGCTTCTTTTATGTCTTTTTCAGAGTTTATGCCAAGAGTTTTCAGTGAAACTTCAATCTGATTTTCAAGATTATTCTTAGCCCAAACAGCATAACTTTGTAATGCTCTTTTATCCATATAAATTACCTCTTAATCCAAGTCAATTTCGTCGTTATTGTTAAGCGCCCTTGTTAGTTCTTGTTTGATGTATTCAACAACGGAATCTATATCGGCGGCGGATTTGATTTTCTTCTTTGCAGTAGGAACGCAATCAATAACCTTTACGGTCTTGCGACGGACTTGCTTTGCAGGTTTATCATCAGCAGCAGAACTTTCCGCTTCTGCAAGGACTTTATTTATAAACTTTTTATATTCCTTAACTTGCGTTTGACTTGAAAGAACGTATGCTTCCAAATTAGGCGTTTTCTTTGAAATACTATTGTTCCAACTGTTGTATGTATGCTCGATTTCATCATACTTATCTTGAATACGAGCCTTTTTACTGTCTGAAATATCCGAGTTCAGAACTGCGTCTAATTCTTTTTTGACTTCAGCCTTATCATTATTGATGGAACGAACGGCATTTTGGAACTTTTCTTCAAGAATTTGGTCCTTGACACTATTTGCTTTGAATACAAGATTGCCAAGCTCACTCATTTTTCCAAACGGAACAGGCATACTCAAAATAGCAGACATTTCAGCAACAACAGGAGCAATACTTTCCAAGCCACCGAACAAAGTATTGTTATCGTCATACCAACTAACAATTTCGGCAGCGTCATTATAGACTTTTTGTTGACTTGAACCTGTCTTGTAGAAAGCTTCTAATTGTTCTAAAATCTCGGCATTTTCTTCGAGCGAATCCTTCCGTGCAATTATCTCATTGAAAATAGTGGCGGTGTCGTTCGTTTTAACAATCGCATCTATATCGTTATAGATAGCGGGGATGCAACCGGAACCTGCAAAAGATTTGCCCTGATATTTAATTTTAAGATTTGACAAAAACTCTCTCTTTTGATTAAAGAAGGCAAGAACGTCATTCTTCATATCAACTTCTTTCATCGTCAAAGTGACAGAGTAGATTTCATTCATGATCTTCTTTACTTGGTAAAGGATTGCCTCGTCAATCTTTTCTTGAGTTCTGATAACCATAACATCAAGGCCGTTTTTCTTTACGAAATCGTTCTTGAAATTATAGTCTTTGATGTCAACAGCGACTTCGTGACGGGAAATAGAAACGGCTTCTGATTTCAAAAGGCTTGCTATCATACCCAAGATATCAAGTTCACGCCAACCGAATGGCTTCTTTGAAAACGTATCAAGAAGCGCCTTTACGGTCGTTCTCTTTAAGAGAGATTTGTCGTTCTTGATTTTATTGATAATCTCTAAGTAGGCAGGATAATTCGCTTCTTTTGTAATATCATTACCAAACAAAGATTGCTGACTGTCATTGAATACGTTCAAAATATCTTTTTGGTCAGAATAGAAATGCGAAACAAGGCCGAGTTGATAATATTCCTGTTCCACAACTTGATTAAGAGCCTCAGTAAGCCTATCTTTGCCATCTTTTTCTTTAATGCTTATCAAACCGCCGTTATAATACATCGGGGCGGAACGCAGAGTCTCACGGATAATATCTTCGGCACGTCTCAATCTTTCGGAAAGTTCGGCAGACTTTTTAGCCATAATTTCCGTCATGGCGACAGTGGTGGAAGCGCTATTGTTTCTCTTGAAAATAGCAATACGGTTTGCTCTGATAAGCTCGCTGATATATTCGCCTTGCGTCATATCGACAACAAGAGCATTATTTCTTGCAGATTCAGCGCCGAACGAAGTCGGATCTGTCAAGCCGGAAAATTGAGTAATGACTTTGACGGTTATATTGTCAGCAGAAATCATACCTTTGGTTTCATCGTCAACAGATCTATTCAAAGGGAAGCTGTATCTATTCTTATATGAATGCTTCGTCAACTCAAACACACGATCATAAACAATGTCAAAAATCGTTCTCTTGACTTCGCCTTCATTGTAATCGACTTGGTTAATTTGCTTATTTACATCTTGCTCTGCATTAGTCAAGAAATCGTAAGTCTCGCCGTTCTTTTGAATAAGGGTTTCTTTTTCAAGACGGACAAGACTATCCGCGATCTTGTTTTTCAAAACCATCTTATCTTCATCAAGCGATTCGACCATCAACGTCGCAATTCTATTAAGAGTTGCAGGCATTTCTTTGACGTGTAAAATCATAAATAAGACTCTCAAAACTCTGATGTCAAAGTCATTAAGAGTCGGTTTCTTTTCGGCAGACGTAAAGACGGTCTTAATATCCCAATCAATAAACTGTTCTATCGTAAGATAGAAACTATCGAAAGGAACCAAGATTCCGTCATTGTTATCGGCATATTTTTTTGCAGAATCTTGGAATGCACTGAGCAAAGAACGTTCAGAATGAGCCAAGTGTTTTCCCTCGGACATACCGTGTTCACGGATAGCTGTAAAGACCTTCTGCAATAATTCAAATTGATAAGGGACGAAAGGATATACATCCTTAAACTCTTCAGCCCCTTTGTAGCCACTCCAGGAAGGAGTGCCTTCAAACATAATAAGGTTAGAAATCTTATTGGCATTGCCATCATACAAAGACATCAAAGGTGTGACCGCATTATCTTTCTTTTCAAGAATACGCTTCTTGATGACTTCGCCTGCTTCTGCGCCGGACAAAAGGATACGAGTATCAAATCTCGCTTGAATCTTTGAGAAGTCTTGTTGCTTATCCTTTGTTGAGTCAATCATCGCTTTCAACTCTTGTTGAGAGGTGACTACAACCCAAGCTTGTCCGCGGCAATATTTACCCAAATCTTCTACGCAAGTTTGCAAATTCAACATAAGTTGCGTATTGTCACCGATAAATTGACCGACTTCATCCATCAAGAAGATAATACGAGTTTTGTTCTTCTTGCAATACGTATTGACAATCTTAGCAAATTCTTCAGTAGAATTGGTGTAATTATTTATTTGATCATTGACATAATTTTCGGCATCGTCTCTTGGAACATTTCTGACTTCAACTAAAGCGTCAACAATACTCTTTTTATTCAAAGCAGCCTTTGAACGATTTGACTTCCAATCACGATGGGAGAGTTCTTCAAACTTTTCAACGAATGCTTCAAGCAAACCTTCGTCATCGAGCATTCTTTCAAGATCGGCAACCCACGGTCTATCGCCGCAATAACCAATAGATTCGTTAAATGCACGGAGCATTATATCCATAATGGCTTGCGTTTTATTTTTGGAATCGGATTTTGCCTTTGAATCAATATTAAAAAGGACTACTTTATTACTTGCAGCAGCGCATTTTTGCATATCTGCTAAAAGCATTTCGTCGTGGATCTTATCTTTGAAATAATCAACTGCTTTTACGCCAGCAACTACTTCGTTTTCAAGAATATAACCCAAGATTTTTAAGAAGTGAGATTTACCAGAGCCAAAGAAGCCCGTGATCCAAGCGGCCATTTTCTCCGTAGGATTTACTATGGAATCTCTATATTTTCTGAAGAATATTCTGAATTGCTTGGTTATTTCGTCCGTGCAAACATATTCCTCAAGTTCCATCCATTTTTGTTCTTCATCTTCGTTTCCGATGGTGACAACGCCTTGAATGCTTCTGTCGATAGGTTTCTTAAATAAATCCTTAATAATCATTTGCTCAATCTCCTTTCAACTAATGGAAATGCTCTATAATAATTATCGTCATCAAGTCTATCAAAGAGCCTTAATGTCATTGCTTTTTTTGTTTCATATCTGCCCGGATACATCATAACTACAGGATTTCTTTTGAAAATGTTCTGCAAGTTATTCAATATCGTATGGCTTCTTATAACAGGATAAGATTTTCCGACACCCGTGACGAGTATAATCTTGGTGCCGTCATCCTTGACAACCTTGAACTTTTCCAAAAATTCATTATCATCTTCTTCAACGGAAAGAATAGGTTGGAATATCTCGGACAACAAATGCTGCTTATCATAATCCTTTTCGGCTGAAATCACATCTTCGGTATAGCCTTGTTCTTCGATAATATCTAACATCATTTCATATAAATCGAACTCTACTATATCTTGATTCCTACTTTTAAGCTTTTTGATTTCGTTTCTGATAGAGTATTCATCCTGCGGATTATAATCAAAGATATAAAACTTCATATCGTTTGCAGTTCCATATTTGGTTAGAGCTTCGACAGAAATCATTCTATCTTCGAGTTCAATAAATCTATCATTGAGGGTTCTTTCTTGCATAGATTAGTCCTCCCCAAGTAATGCCTGTAAATATTCTCTGTCATGTATTAGGGCAATATGTTCTTGAACTTCCGGATGAACCATAGCTTTAGCTACTGCAATGGTTCTTTTTACACGATGTCCCAAACCGGAATCAACAAGAATATTGCGATATCCCTTAGCTAATTGATCCAACGTAAAATGTCCCCAAGTAGAAACAATATGATCAGATTCTTTCTTGGAAGCGAAGAACAAGTCAAAATCGTCTATCGAAATATATTTGCCTTCACTAAGAAGGGCATCACGATAAACTTCAAACATAAAATCGAAGAACAGTGAATCATTTTTTGCAATAGCATAAACAAGGATGAATTTTGAAGTGCTGACGTCCCCATTATATAGTTGGTCTAACAAATAATTATCGAGTTCAAGCAGCCTTTCATAAACAACATTTGTTACTTCCTTACGTCTATCCTCGGAATCAATTTCAATATAATTATCCTCAATGCATTTTTTGCAGACTTCGTTTCTATCCATACCATCAAGAATAAGTTTTGCAATCTTCTTGGAAATAGTGTATTTATACGGAGTCTTTTTAATCGCGGATGAATAAGGTTTTTTATTCATAACTCTTCCTCCCATAAAGCCTCTTACATACTATTATATAAATTTTTATAAAAAAGTCAATAAAAGCGTTCCGTTTCAAATGAAAACTTTCAAAAATGAGTCGTTATTTCAAAATTAAACTTTCAAACATGGGCTAAACCATCGACAATTATCATAAAAAATGATAAACTTGATATATGGTTATAACATTTTGTGGGCATTCCATTCTATCCAACATAGACGATGAAATGATAAAAACGTCAATAAAAGACATTGTAAAAAACTTTTATCAAAAAGAGCCGATTACATTTTATTTAGGCGGATACGGTGATTTTGACAATATCGCCAAAGCCGCATGTTTAGAATTTAAGAAGGAACACCCGAATTGTTCTCTAATATTCATAACACCATACTTAGAAGAAGACTACCTAAAATCAAAAGATATTAGAAATTTAGGATATGACGAAATAATGTATCCACACCTTGAAGAAGTTCCTAAAAGGTTTGCCATAGTCAAAAGAAATGAATGGATGATAGATAATTCGGATTTGCTAATAGCTTATATAGACTACTCGATAGGTGGTGCATACAAGACATTCGAATACGCTCAAAAACAAAAAATAAACACCATCAATTTAGGGCATTTTAATCAAAAAATCTAATTTACACAAAACCCGCCTTTACTACCATGTTGAGATCGTAGCGTGTGCTTGTCTTGAACAAGTGGCGTCGCTTCGCTCCGCCAGACAAGCACACGCCTTTTAACGAAAAATAAAAATCATTTCAACACAAATTATAAAAAAACACCAAAATTCACGACGAAACTGTTTCAAAAACACAGGAGAGATAGGGGGTAACAACTACATTATTTTAACCCGTATTTTCTCCATTTGACGATTAGACGTGCCGTAGTCTTTGGCGACGCGCAGCGGCGCCACTTGTATCAAGACTACGGCACGTCTTATCGACAAACGGGCAAAAATACCGTTGAACTGTAAATGTAAATTAGGTTGGAATTTGCATTATACGATTGTGTCGTCAAGTAGGAAATCTATTATTCCGATATTCAAAACACCGGTGTCATCGTACCAACGTTTGCTTATATCGTGTCGGACAATGATTTTGGGGAATGAATCGCCGGTAAGGCCGAACGGTTTGTTTTCTGCGGTTGCTTTTTCTTCCGTTTCGAGTGCATAAGCGGATTGGATATATGTTTTTTTGCTTCCGCGAGTGGCAACAAAGTCAATTTCGCGAGGAACTTTCGCAAGTTGACCGGACTTATTCTTTTCGCAACCGTACACAATCCCGACGTCTACTTCGCATCCGCGGATACGCAACTCGTTGTAGACGATGTTTTCCATAATATGCGTCAACTCTTGCTGACGGAATCCTATTCTTGCATTGCGAAGTCCGATGTCGTCGCAATAATATTTGTTGGGATAATCGAAATAATCCTTGCCTTTTATGTCGAAACGACGGCATTCTTCAAACAAGTATGCGTCTTGTAAATATCCTATGTAACTTCTTACCATGTTTGAAGATACAGTGTTTTCTCCTGCAAGTTTTTGTTTGGAGTTCAAAGAATTGGCGATGTTGGTCGGATTTGTGAGTGAACCTACGGAAGAACAAAGCAGGTCCATTGCCGCAGACAGAATATCCTCACGTTTTATTTTTTTGCGTTCAACTATGTCTTTGAGATATACCTCTGAGAATAATGATTTCAGATAGTTCATTTTTGCGGTGTCGTCCGGTCTTGAAAGAACCAAAGGCATGCCTCCGAAAAAAGCATAATTGTCAAAAGCTTCGTTTTTGTCGCCGCCGACGGCAGAGTAGTATTCCGAAAAACTCAACGGATGAACTCGAATCTCGTCGCTGCGACCACGAAATTCTGTGAGAATATCGCTTGACAGCATTTTGGAATTGCTGCCGGTTACGTAAATATCGAGGTTCGAAAGAGATTTGAGATCGTTGAGCGCATCGTAGAACGTGATAGGCTTGCCGTTGGGATTATATGGGTTCGGCACTTCGTCGGACATCTGAATTTCATCTATAAAAAGGTAATATTGTTCGGATTGTCCGCTCACTTGCTCGCGAACGGCCTTTGCAAGCTCCAAAGGATTGCGATAACGTATGTCTTTTGCAAGGTCAAGTTCAAAAGATAAAATATGATTTGCATCTACACATTGTGAGAGCAAATAATTGCGAAACAGCGTGCGAAGAAGATATGACTTTCCGCAACGTCGTATGCCGGTTATGACCTTAACCTGTCCGTCCCACATGTAAGAGACGAGTCGGTTCAAATACAAATCGCGTTTAATTTCCATATAACACCTCTCATTGAAAACTTTGTTAACAAATTATGCAACTTTTCAATGAAAAATATACATCAAGTTTTGCCGAGTGTCAACAGACTCAATGAATTTTGTATGGATACTGCTAAAAGTTGACACATAAAACGATATGCCTTGTGTGTTATAGGGAAAAACCTGTGCGAAAAAAGGAAATTGTGACTGTCTTTTTAAATCGGTGCAAATACGGTTAAGTGTTATACGTGACGGTGGAGACAAAAGCATATGAAATTAATGTAATAAGCACAAACAGTATGTGGCGGAGTCGATGGCTTTTGTATGGTTTAATCGATATTGACATATTAAACAAAATGCAATATTATAAAATTTGAAAGGAAACTTGATTTTCATACATTAATTGGGATTCTGTGGCAAAATGAAAGGAAAAATCAATAACAGAATATTATATATTGTCTTGCCGATTTGCTTTACTTTCGTTACGGCTTTAATATTGGTATTGACTTGTTTATGCTCGCATTTGTTGCCAAATATCTATAAAATGCCGACAATTGAAAATGCGCATTTGGATATGACAGACAGAGAGGATTGGGTTGTACTTCCCGGAGAATGGGAATATTTTTACGATAAATGGATTGTGACGGACAATATTGTCGACGCTGTTCCCGACGGCACGTTAAATATGCCGGACGTGTGGACGGGAAAAACAACAAACGATGGCAGAGTATTGCCTCGTGACGGATACGGCTCGTTTAGACTGATAGTGGAAAACGTTAAACCAGGACTTGAGATTTTGGTTTTTGCAAACAACTATGACGGTGCATACAGGACATATATAAACGGTGTGCTGAACGTCGAATACGGAATTATGTCCAAAGAAAAAGACGGCGCTAAGTCCAACGGCAGGGCGGAACAGTATTATCCGTATAGAGTCGGCGAGGGCGAGCGCCTTGTCGTGGTTGTGGAAACATCAAACAACAACGAGGGCGGAATGCACTATGCTTTCTATCTTCGTTCGGATTTTAAGGCAAATCAAGTATATGTCGGCGATCAAATTTCATTGGTTGTTTTGGGCATTCTGTTTGCACTGTTCTTTATTTCGATAATACTTGCCATCATTTACAAAAAACAAGATAGACAATGGTCTCTTTCTTTGTTGCTGTTGTTTTTTGTGTTGATGTACATATTCTCCATAGACATACTTGTGTTGTTTTCATTGAGCCTTAACACGTTGTCTTACAACTGCATCGCAGAGGTATTTTATACAATTTCTTTTGTGACGATTATACTTTTTATGGTTCATTTGTACAATAACGGTATGTTGGCAAAGCCGAAAAAAGCCGTGGTCGCTGTGTTTTCAGTCTTGAACGTGCTGTGTATGATTGCCTTTTATATGCTTAGCGGTTACAAAGAACGCATTATTCCCGTATTGATACAGATTATGCTCATGTCGTTGCTATATTTCCCGATATTCAAAGCGGCATCTAAAAAGGTCAAATTTGCAAATGCGCATGCCGTTATACTGTTCGGACTGATTTTTATGATTGGCTCGCAACTTATGGATATGCTCGAGTTTGTCATTATAGGCACGGAGTCCGTAGGTGCGGGGAGCATGGTTGTGATAATGCTTGCGATATTTACCATGAATACTATACGAATAGCCGATAAAAACAAACAAGCCATTCAATCGGAATCTTATAAAAGGCGTCTTGCGGAGATGAAAAATACCGTTTTGAAAGAGCAAATCAAGCCTCATTTCGTGTTTAATTGTCTGTCCGCGGTTCAAGCAACGTATCACGATAGTTTGGCTTTGGGGGACGAGGCAATAACCGAGTTTGCCACACACCTAAGGTCAATTGTCGATGCCGACACAAAACCGTACGTCGGGCTTGACGAAGAAACTACAAACGTCGTAAACTATGTTAAACTTGTCGAATTGAGCAAGTCAAAACCCATCAATCTTTTGTTGGACATTGATAATTATGACATAATGGTGCCGATTTTCTCAATTCAGCCGTTTGTAGAGAACAGCATAAAGCATTCAGGTATCGTCGACTCGGAAGACGGATACGTTTGCATAACGTTGACCGACGTAGATGCCGAAAAATTTGAGATAACCATAGAAGACAATGGTTGTGGCTTTGATGAGAGCAGCATATCCGCAACATCCGTGGGATTGTCAAATGCTGTTGAAAGAATAAAAATTATGCTCGGAACGGATGTTAAAATATGTTCGCAACCGCAAAAAGGAACAAAAATAACTATAATCATACCCAAGGAGAACCGCAGATGAACGTTATTGTAGTAGACGATGAGTTGAATCCTTTGAAAAATTTTATCGAAAGTATCGTGGATTACGGCGATATTAAATGCTCTATGTTTATGAACGACATCGATGCGGTTTTTTCATACGTAAAAAGCAATCCGGTTGATATTGCATTTCTTGACGTGGTTCTGCCCAACACCAACGGCATTGATATTGCAAAACGGCTTGTCAAAATCAAACCGCAGATAAAAATCGTATTTCTAACCGGGTATTTGCAAAAAGAAGAAGCTCTCAACGCCTCGCTCGGAGAGAATATGGCGGGCATCTTGTACAAGCCATACACAAAAGATGCATTGAGATTGTGCATAGCAAGCATCGATGAGAGTTTGCAAAACAAACGACACGTTTTTGCAAAGACGTTTGGAGAGTTTGATTTGTCAATAGACGGCACGAGCATTGCATTCAGTCTATCAAAATCAAAAGAATTGTTGGCATATCTGATTTATCGTCAGGGGCAAACGGCGTCTATGGCGGAGATTATTGCGGCGCTTTGGTCAGATCACGATGTAGAAAAATCCAAACTGCTGTACCGAAACGCAAAAAGTCGTTTGGTATTATTATTGCGACAATATAAAATAGATCATATTTTGAAGTATTCGAGAGGTAACGCAGGTATAGATTTGAGTTGTATCGATTGCGATTTAACGCATTTTTTAACTCATGAAGACGATGTGTCTTACAATTATGAGTTTTTGATAAATTATGATTGGTCTGTTGAAATGCAAAACAGGCTTGACATTATGTTGGAAAAACGCTTGAAATAAGCGTAAAAAATAAAATTAAAATACGATTAAAAATATTTATTGAAAGGGCGTGATTGTTCACGCTTTTTTCACGCTTCGTTTGATAGAATGTGAATAATATGTGAAAATGGCAAGAAAATCGGCGCGTTTTGAGCCGTTTTTGTCATACGAACATATAAAGATTTATGAAATCGGCATAATGAAATTTTGGCTTAAAAGTTTTTTTGCCGTATCCAAAATGCGTGCCGATACAGGAGAAATAATTATGAGAAAACTTAACAAACTTATTCTATTATTCGTGATAATAGTTTTGGTGGCGATGGCTTTTGTTGCTTGCGACATTTTTAAGGGTTCGCAGGACGGTAACAAAGACGGCGTTACGTTTACAATAACCTTCGATACACAGGGCGGAAGCGAGGTTAAGCCCCTTGTCTTAAAAGAGGGGGAAACAATCAATTTGCCGAACAACCCGACAAAAGACGGCTACATTTTCGACGGGGTGGTATTTGAGCGATGAGTTTATTGAAAAATTCAATGCAACTCAAACCATTTCGTCCGATATAACGGTTTACGCCAAGTGGAAAGAAGACCATAGTGGAGAACTTGAGTTTTCTTTAAATGATGACGGAACGGGTTATGTGGTGGTCGGCATCGGCGATTGCACCGATAACAACATAATTATTCCTTCGAAGTACAATTCGAAACCTGTAACCGACATAGGCTATCGAGCCTTCTTTGGTTGTACGGGCGTGACGAGCATAACAATTTCTGACAGTGTAAAAAGCATAGGTGAAGGAGCATTTGAAAACTGTGTGCTGCTTTCGAGTATAACGGTGTCTGAAAACAACGCAGTTTATTCAAGTGCTTGCGGAGTTCTTTATGATAAGAATAAAACTCAAATTATTTGCGTTCCTAATTTTATAAAAGGGACAATAATAATCCCGGAAGGAATATTATCTATACCATCTGATACCTTTAAAATCCGCAGGAGACTTACCAATGTAACAATTCCCGATAGTGTGACAAGCATCGGTAATCATGCCTTCGATTACTGCACGGGTTTGACGAGCATAGTTATCCCCGACAGTGTAACGAGCATAGGCTCAGATGCCTTCTTTGGTTGCACCGGGCTTACGAGTGTGACAATCGGCAACGGCGTGACGAGCGTCGGCGCATATGCCTTCTATGATTGTTACAAACTGATTGAAGTGTATAACAAATCGTCTTTGGATATAACTGCCGGAAGTTTTGATAACGGATGTGTTGCACGTTATGCAAAGAACGTTTACTCAACCGATGGTGACAGCAAGCTTTCAACAGATGATAACGGATATGTTATATACACGAATGGGAATGAGAAAACTTTGGTCGGATATATTGGCAGTGAAAAATATTTAATTTTACCATCCGATATTACAAAGATTTACAACTATGCATTTTATAACCAATTTGCATTAAATAATATATTTATATCGATAACAATTCCAAGAAGCGTAACAGAAATCGGGGATCTTGCTTTTGCAGATTGTGTGGGACTTATTGAAGTGTATAATAAATCTTCTTTGAATATCACCGCGGGAAGTGAAAATCACGGAGATGTCGCATATTATGCGAAGAATGTATATACTGAAGAAGGCGGAAGCAAACTTTCAACCGATGATAATGGATACGTTATATACACGGACGGAATCGAAAAGATTTTGGCGAGTTATATCGGTACCGAAACCGAATTGATCTTGCCATCAGATATCACTCAAATCAACAATGCTGCGTTTGCAAGGTGCGACAACATTACAAGTGTATCCATTACAAACGGCTTAACAGTTATAGGCATGTATGCTTTCATATGTTGTACTCAACTTAACAGCATCAACATACCGGACACCGTGGCAAGCATCGGCGAAGGTGCATTCTGCTATTGTACGAAACTGACGAGCATAACTATTCCCGACAGTGTGACGAGCATCGAAGGAGGAGCCTTCGAGGGATGCACGGGGCTGACGAGCATAGTAATCCCGAACAGCGTGACGAGCATAGGCGATATTGCCTTCTGGGGCTGCAGTGAGCTGAAGAGTATAAGTTATAGAGGCACAATGGTTCAGTGGGAATCCATTACCAAGGGATCAAGTTGGAAATATAATGTGCCTAAGAGTTGCAAGATTATCTGCTCGGACGGGACAATCGACATTTGATCATATTATGTTATGCCACCTCGTCATTTTGGGCGAGGTGGCTATGTAATGATGTTGCAAGTGGCGTCAATTGGTCAAAAAAACAACTCGATACCACATTAAGGCAGATAGTATTATATCGATAAAAATATGTAAAAAAACAATTTAATTGTTTGTAAAAAGGGCGTGATTGTTCACGCTTTTTTCACGCTTCGTTTGATAAAATATGATTAATATGTGAAAATGGCAAGAAAATCGGCACTATATAAGCCGTTTTTGTCGTACAAACATATAAAGATTTATGAAACCGGCATAGGGGGTATCTTATGAAAAAACGTTCGTTGATTCTATTGGTATTGGTCTTGGTGTTGATAAGCATTGCGATGCTATATGCTTGCAATACGGACAGTCAATCCGCGCCGTCGCAGGATTTTGGGACATATTATTTGTTTGACGGAACGAAATTAAATCCTGATTCGTTTATCGAACTTAAATCGGGGAACGTATGGTATGACGGAGAGTCCGAAGGAAAGTTCACCCTGAAAGACGGCAAAATTACACTTTTTGACGGTGACGACGAGTTGATGAGCGGCACGGTTTCCGACGGCGTTCTAACGTTGAATTTTATGGGAATGGAAACCGTATATAAAAAATCGAGCACAAGTATTGGGTCTGACAAAGTTGACAGCAGCGCAATGATAAAATCCATTGATGGCGGACAGGTCGATGGCTTGAACGTTTCGCTTGAAATAGGCGATACGGTTGAAGACGTAGATTTGAGCGGTATGATAACGACATCGAAAGATTGCAGTTGGCAATTATTTTTGTCCCGTTCTGCGACAGCAGCAGATGCGATTGCTACCAAAATTATTGTTCCAAAGAAGGGCGTCAATACTTATTATATTGTAGTAACATCTGCGGACAACAAAACCAATCGTACATACACGCTCAATGTATGGAAGAATTATTATGCAACGCTATCGTTTTATGCCAACGATAGATTATATACTACCGAAGAAGTGCTTACTCATACCACATATGGGGAAGGACCTAGTTGTTCGGTTGCCGGTTACAATTTCAACGGCTGGGGTTGTGAGGGATATTATGTCGTAGAAGATAAGATTTTCAACGCGAAACTAACGGCTAAGAACTATAAAGTTGTTTATGACGTTAATGGCGGCGACGATAGTCTTGAAGACGGAATTGCCACGTTCGATGAAGACTTTTCTTTGCCAACGCCAAGAAAAACCGGATATATATTTATGGGTTGGACTTATGATGGTAACACATATGAGAATGTTCTTCATTATAGCTTTACGACCGATATTAAATTGACCGCGAAATGGGCAATCAGATCGTACAAAGTTGTTGTTCGCAGTGATGATGAAACAAGAGGAGCAGTCAACGTATCCGCACAGCAAAAAGAATATAATTCTACTATAAATCTTTCAGCAACAACCAAAACGGGATATATCTTTGCAGGTTGGTATGAAACCCATGATTATGGTGGGGGATATAAGAAAATAAGCGACCAATTAAATTGCACCGCAACGATACCGGCTTACGATGTGCGTTATGTCGCAAAGTGGAGTAAAAATACGGCGGAACGCAACAATCCTTCAGCAGGACGGATATCCAGCTTGACATCAACTTACAAAGTAGGCGATGAGCTTACCTTTACCTCATCGACCAATAGTGGATGTGTTTGGGTAGGATGGTTTGACGGCGATACAAAATTGACCGACAATGAAAAATTGGTGGTCAAGGCAACAGCGCAGGATAAGACCTATACTGCAAAATGGAGCAGAATAAAGATAGATAACGAATATTTCCGTGGCGATGTAACCCAATTGACATCAGCTTACAAAGTAGGCGATGATGTTATATGTACTGCAACGACTAGAACGGAATATGTATGGGTTGGATGGTTTGATGGTGATACGAAAGTGACCGATAACGAAACACTAGTTGTCAAGGCAACAGCGCAGGATAAGACTTATACAACAAAGAGGTCCATAATAAGGGCAATAGGAACTGATGATTCAGC
>OBJD01000039.1_pt1 | contig 27133 bp, 25 predicted proteins | sample 1518751 | NCBI WGS metagenome assembly OBJD01 (sample SAMEA728703, study PRJEB22492) | human gut metagenome | reverse complement strand
CACCCCCCCCCCCCCCCCCCCCCCCCCAGCCACAACAGCGGCTTCGTCGGCTGTACCGGTTGCCGGTGCAGTAGTGGTTACAACAAAAGTCATTTCAGATACGGCTAAAAAAATATCAGATGCGATAATTCGCAGATAAGGAGATTTTATTATGAAAAAGGCATTCAGAAAAATAGCAAAGGCAATTTCAATCACAACCACAATCCTTCTTTCAAGCGTATTCCTTGCGTATTCAGCATTTGCCGAAGGCGGCATCGGAAATGCCCCATCTTCTGTAGATACTGCTACATATGATACGCTTGTAACACTGGTTTTTTGGGTAGTACGTATCGTTGTACTTGGATTAACCGCTATACCCGGACTGATAAAAATTGCGCAGGGCGTCGGAAATGAGGATGTGCGTGAACGCAACGGCGGCATATCGCTATTGGTAATCGGCGGTGCTCTTTTTGCGGCAACATTTGCGATTGAGGCTTTATTCTAAGAGAGGTAGATATATGAAAAAAATCAGCATCTTTCTTATATGCAGTCTGCTGATGATTTTCGGTTTATCATTTTCTGCCTGTGCGGATGCAGTAACAACCGGTGGAGTAACAGCAACAGCTGTTGCTCCAAGAGCGGTTGACAGCTCAGGAAATATAATTGATGTATCAGAAAATATAAACCACGTTGAACATACGGCTTTTGCAAAAGCAAACGCCACAACGACAGAAACCACCACCACTAAGCCTGCATACAATCAAGAAGAAATGAAAAAAGATCTTGAAGACCTTGGTAAAGAAGATATGGCAGCTTCGGCAGTAGGTATCTTTGCTTGGGTAAAAGGTCTTGTTGACTGGACACAAGGTATTATAAACACACTGGGAATATACATTAAAGCCGGAATAGATAGTCCTTGGGGATTCGATCTTAACGGTTTCGTTGATTTATTTGCACCGTTTTTCAAAACTATCGGATATGGCATACTTGTACTGCTGTTCGGAATTAATTTAATTCATTCTGCTATGCAGTTTGAATTAGTTAATTACAAAGGTGTTATAAAAATTCTTGTAGGGCTTTTATTGGCAAAGTTATGGGTAGATTTATCAACAGATATTTGTATAGCCCTTATCGATACCTGTACAGATATTGCGTCAAGTGTATTTACAAGTGCTGATGAAATGATAGTTTTTCCGTCATTTGATACGCTTAAAAGCACTGATACGGGATTATGGATTATCGGCGAACTGCTTAATCAGTTATTGGATATTGTATTGCTTGCTCCAATTATAATCGTCGCCTTAGCAATATTAATTATATGCGGGCTCATAATGATAAAATTAATGCTCCGTACTTTTGAGTTGGCACTATATTGCAGTGTATCGCCTGCTTTTTTTGCATGCCTGTTAGGTGATGCGACAAAGGGATATTTTAAGCGCTTTATTGACGGCTTGCTCAGCTCGGCGCTCTCGCTTGTATATATGGGATTAATATATCTTGCAGGATCGTACTGGTGCAAAGTTCTCACAATGAATAATGTAGGTGTAGATTCGCCTATGGACGTCTTGGTTTGGCTGTCTTCGGCCGGACCGAAAGTTTTAGTAGTGCTTGCTATGGGATTTTTAATCTTAAAGCCACCGCTTGCATTACGTCAGCTTACAGGAGGTTCTTAATGATAAAATGCAAAGTAACAAAGAAAATTATGCAGGAACCCGGAACTGTAATGGGCTTTTCAATAGGGCAGGTGATAATGCTGATTGTAGGATGTGCTGCTACAATCGGCACGTTGCTTTTGCTGTGGCTGGTGCTGAAAATCAACATTGATATAATTATGTGGGTCGTATTTTTGGAACTCGTTTTATTCATCGGACTTGGAGTAGTCCGTATTCAAGGGTTGACTGTATTGCGATTTATTGCTTCAAATCCCACAAAAAAGCGACCGTTTGACAGTAAAGGAGTATTCAGTGATGTCGATAATCGATAATTTATTTAACGGCTGGGCTAAAAAGAATGTGCCGTTTGGTTATGAAAAACGAATTGTTATGCCAAAATCCGCACAGGATACAATACCATTTTATGAAGTGTACGATAATGGGTTGTTTCTTACCGGAACAAACACATTTACATTGATATTCGCATTTTCAAATATAGATTATTCTTTGCTCCGTGACAAAGAGCAAGAAGAAACCTATCAGCGTTATCAGCGTTTATTGAATGCACTTCCGGTCGAAATCAACTTTCAGGAATTTATTATGAATTCTTCTGTTAATACCGCAAAGCTCAGGGATATACTGATAAGCAACAATGAAGAGATCTCCGGTGATTTACTGGATGATTACAATAAAAATCTTGAAACGTATATCACAAAGTCCGAAGACGCAACAAGTGAGAAAATAACTCTTGTTGCAATGTCGTACACGCCTAACGAAACCGTAGATAATGTAAACATACTGTTTCGTTACTATCGGGAATTGCAAAATTTCTATGCGGCAATGGGCAGTGAAACGCATCAGCTTATGCCTGAAGATGTGTTTGCTATCCTTTATGAATACTATCACCCATTCGACAATACTGAATTTCTTTTGCCGAATGATATATATTCACGTGGCGGATCCATAAAGGACTATATTGCACCATCAATGTTTGCATTCCGCCCCAAAGAAATTGAAATCGGTAATTCGTATACAAGAATAATGTATATGGCTCGATATGACCGCACGTTAGACGACGAGTTTATAAGAGATATTCTTGATAACAATTGTAAAGTTGCTGTTTCAAAGCATATTAGGCATATAGACAAATCCGAAGCACAGGATAAGGTTAAAGACAACATATACTCACATCAAGGCAAAATTCAGGCACGCCTTGAAAAAAATCATAAAAAAGGTCTTAATTTTGTGCCATATCATTGGATGGAGCGTGAGCGTGAGCTTGAGGATTTGCAGGAGCGACTTTCCGATACAAACTGTGAGCTTTTCAAGATAGGCGTATATATCTCACTGTCTGCGGCTACAAAAGATGAGCTTGACGAGCTGACAGAAGCAATACGCTCTAAAGGTAAAAAACATCAGGTAGTTATTGATTGTTTGGTGCGTCAGCAGGAAAAAGCGCTTAATTCCGTCTTACCGTTTGGAATAAATCATTTTGATACCGCCAACGGAAACAGCGTTAACACTTATGTGTTATCGGATGCCGCAGGTATACTGATACCATTTTCTGCACGGTCATATTTTTCAGACACCGGTCTTTGCTACGGTATGAACAAGCATACAAACGCTATCATTGTTCTTGATCGAGCAGAAGAAATGAACGCTAACGGCTTCATTCTCGGTACATCGGGTTCGGGCAAATCTATGTACTGTAAATCCGAAATCATAGATACCATCATACGCTACCCGAAGTCAGAAAAGATAATTATAGATCCTGACGGAGAATACTATCCTATCATCAAACAGTTTGGCGGAGATACGCTAAAATTATCGGCTGATTCCGAAACGAAGATTAACATATTCGACACTGATATAAACATCAGCGAAAACGGCACTTCTGCTGTCGCAATGAAATCCGAACTGATTATGTCAATCATAGAAACAGCACGAGGCTTTCCCCTGTCTGCGGCAGATAAGTCAATCATCGACAGTTGCGTCAAAGAAGTTTACGCTGATTATGTGCTTAATAACGGTAATCCGGAATTCATACCTACGTTTGTTGATTTTTATAATGCTCTTATAAACAAAAAGCTACCTGAAGCAGATCAGATAGCTCTTGACATTGAGCTGTATGTTAACGGCAGTTTTAATACGTTTTCGGGCAAAACAAACATTCATACGGATAACAAATTGTTATCAATTGATATATCCGATATGGGCGAGCAGTTGCGTCCTGTAGGCTTGCAGGTTATTCTTGAGTATATATGGCAACGTGTTCGTGACAACAGAACAAAGGGCGTTCAGACTTGGGTATGGGTCGATGAATTCTCAATAATGTTCAACGATGGCAACGACAAAGAAACAGTGCGTTCTGCCGACTTCTTTCAAAAGGTTTTCAAACGTATAAGAAAATACGGCGGTATTCCTACAGGAATAACTCAAAATATTACTGAAGTGCTTGAATCGGGTCAGGCGAGACTTATGCTGTCAAACTCAGAGTTTGTTGTTTTGCTTCAGCAGAAGAAAACCGACCTTGATAAGGTGATAGAGCTGTTCAACTTATCTCCGTCACAATCAAGCTACTTGAAGACCGGCGAAAAAGGCACAGGACTGATTGTAAGCGGTAAAAAGATTATACCGTTTGACAGGCGTATATCAAAAGACAGTTCTATCTATAATCTTTGTCAGACTGATTTTAGGAGAGATGTTACATGAAGAAATTCCAATTGAAATACTCTGCACCTAAAACAAAGGTTAACTCCGCCGGAAAGGTTGAGCAACAAAATCAGAAAAAACCGGACCGTTATTGTGCTACCTGTAGCACAATAACGGATATAATAAGCAAAGAACCGCAATCGGAAGAAAAAAGTTATAAACTGACAGGTTCGGCACTGTTTAATAAGATGTTTTCGGATATAAAAAAAGCTCATATCCCTGTATGCTCATTTTCCGTATATGACAGCGATTTTACTCATTGTTACGGAAGCAGAATAAACGACAGAGCCGTACTTTTACGCTGTTTTTCTTTACCGTCAGTTACCGTTATCACGGCGGCTGATGGTATTCTTTCAGATCCGGCTCTGCGTTCTCGGCTTGTTTATAGGCTTTACCTTTCGACAAACAGCTATCTTATGATTATATTTGATTCGTTTGCTTACGAAACATTTAAAGATGAAAATCTAAAGATTATATCATCAATGCTTGATGAATTGAAAATTACACTAATACAGCAGAAGGCGGTGAATAAATGAACCTCGTTATAATTGCGGGAAAACGCAGTGTGCGTCCTCTTGAAACGGCTCTAAAAAAATCGGAGCAAACTGTAACAGTGGGTAAATATACTGCTGTCAAGCCGAATACTGCGGCTGAAATATTCGAAAAATACCGTCCTCACGGTATTTTGATCAGTGATGATGCTGCGTCAAAAGGCGTGTCGCTGATAGACTTTCTTAGCATTGTAAAAATGCGTTACGGCTATATGCGTGTTATATTTGTTTGCAATAACACCGATAGCTTTAACAAATACGCCTCTGCTTTATATTCGATAGGCGTATATGATATTGTTATGGGCTATGATCCTGCCGCTATAGATAATGCTATTTTATTTCCCAAAACGGATAAGCCTGATATTTTGATGTCAGAAAAGCCTTGTGATACCGAAATACATTATCCTAATCGGCAATTCTGCGAATACAGCAATTCCTTCGGAAGTATGAATTTGAACTATAAAGGTGCTTGTGACAGCTCTTATTCGGGACAAACAGTGCGATTAGATGAAAGCTATGAACGAATCCAAAGAGGAAATGTTATTATATCGGTATTCGGCTATTATTCTCGTTGCGGATGCACATATACAGCATTTGACCTTGCGTTTTACTTACGCAAATATGAAAATGCAAAGGTGTGCGTAATTACATCAGTGACAGAAGAATTGTGTAACTATTTTACGGTTGATATTAATGCAGTTAATCAGAACGGTTTGAACATTGATGATGTGGTTATCTATTCGGACTTCAATAAGATAAGCGGAACTTTTGATTATATCATCTGTGATGACAGCACTAAGTATAACAATAATGCGTACATACACATTTTGCTGTGCTCAGCGGCAGATTGGGATATGCCGATTTTAACGAATTATATCAACGATGTTATTATCCCGAATAAAGTAGACGTAAATCTATGCTTTTTTCCCGTAACGACAAATAAGTTTATTTCCATTAATAAACAGTTGATTAAGTCGGGATTTAAAGCGTATATGCTCGAGCCTTCGGACAACTGGATGGCAACCAACGCAAATAACAATAACGTTTACAGCAACATTCTAAAAGCCTATATTATAAGTTGATTGTGCTACAGGTAGCACAATCCGGAAAGGAGAAATTATGATAGTAATTTATGCCGAAAAATACAGCCTCAGCCAAATAATAGCACCGAGGCTGTACGCAATCCAACCAACTATTTTTTATAGTGCGAAGGTACATTATACACTTATGTAGGTGGGTTAATTGCCACCATTGCCTCCACCATTTCCTCTGATGCTATTCGCAAGCTGAGCATCAACATCATCAAAATTCTGCGCATTCGCCTTGAGAAGTTCTGAAAGGCCCTTAACTGCACCAGGAATATCCTTAGTTACAAGACCTTCAATATTAGTCTCAAAAAATTCAACTAAAGCATCCTTAGCGTCGCCTTCCATTGCCTCGATAGCAGCTTTAAAGGCGGCAACAAATGTCGTTGCTGCTTCTCCATACTGGGTTGAATAGTTCAAAAGATTTGTTACGCTCGTATCCATTGACGCTTTTACTACTCTACAACCTGCCATATTAGTATCCTCCTATAAATTACTTGTTATTTTCCGTTCCGAGTTGCTCATCAACGCCTTCAGTATCTGGTATAGCAGATTTGATACTCTTGCAAATTGATTCAAGCATCTCAAGCGCACCTTTGAGACTTGAACCTGTTGCAGGTTCAATATTGTTTGTGTAAAAGTTAACGAAGCCTTTCGATGCTGAACCAGTGAAATCACTCGCTGTAAGGGTTTCAACCTCTTTCTTTACAGTACCATAGAGACCATCAGAACCATTACCGTCAGCAGCACCAAAAGCGGTGGTACGGTATGCCTGAATGGCCTTGATTGCTTCATCCATCATCTCAGGTGTGATATTCACTGTTCCTGTTTTGCCCATGCCTGCCATAGTTAATTCCTCCTAAATATCGTTTTATTCATTCGTTCAGTTCCTCGAACTTAACGAATATATCCTTATAGTATCCTGTGCCTATTATAGTATTTAGCGTATCAGAAATATGCTGAATAACTGCACTCATATCCTCAATCGGCTGCAGAAGAACATTTTTAGCTGTAAACTGAATTTCATCTCCTGCCGAAGTATCCAATGCACTTGTTACATCTTCGTACATTTTTTCAAGCTTGGTTTTAAGATTAGCAGCTTGATGTTTCAGCGATGCCATATCATCGGACGCCGTTTTAAATGCTGTATCATCAAGTACAATGTCATGAAAAAGAAATGCCATATTACTTACCTCCGTTCTTAGCTTCGTTCAGCTCTTCCATAAGAGGTTTCTGTAATTCTTCCTTGAGATACTTGCACTTTTCTTCTGCTTCATCAAACTGCTTAGTATCGATTAAACATCTCACTCGAAGCATCATTGCATTGATGTCTGTAGGATCTTTCAGTATATTATTTCTCAGCTTTTTAATAACTGAACCATACTGATCCTGCCAACCATCCAAGTTAAGATCTCGCATTGCTCTCGCTTCCGTGTACCAGCCGAGTTCAATCATTGAAGGCTCTTGACTCTTTTGTAACTCTAAAGCATAGTACATTATCTTACGATTGTCTTCAAGTAACGTATACGCACCAATGTACATACGATTGATTCTGTCTCTATCCTCAGCAGAAATATCAAACGCCTCGTCAGTGAGCTTGTATTCGTCGTTGTCTGCTTTAGATTCCTCAGTCGGAGTGATATATGTACCGCTTTTCCTCATCGCTTCCAGTTGTTCAACACTCAATTGTTCATAGCGATAAAGATTGGCATTCATCTCATTTAAAATCGAGTTTGGATCTAACTGTTGAGGTGTATACTCTCCAAACAGAACGCCGTTGTTATAAGAGAACACAGGCTTTTCCGCTGCAACTAAGCACTCTATGACTTTATCAGCATCTTCAAGCTGAAGATAGAGATCGGCGGCAGTTAAATAGCACTCGACAACATCAGAAATACTCGGTTTCTCTTTTTTCAGGAAATGCTTAATATAAGCTAACGCTTTCTCAAAATGAATCGTGTCGCCATCTTGTTCATGCTTAACAAGTTCGTAATTCACCATATCCCCGCAAAGAGCGAAAGGGAAGGAGGGGAGGTTCATTCGAGCATAACGCAATTCCTTAAACGCATCGTCTATACGTCCAGCCTGTTTGAGCAAAATGTAAGCAGCTTGATAGCCGGAATAGTCAGATGGTGCAAGCAGCTTCATCTGATTAGCAGTCTGCAAGCCATTTGTAATCTCATCAAGAAGCCCATAGATAACCGCCTTGCGTTTCAGTATATCCATGTCTGCCGGAATGATAAGCTCCGACTTTTTCAAATTGATGAGAGCATCATCAAGCTTTCCAAACTCCTGATTTACAATTCCAAGGATATGATACATCTGTCCTGCGGCATCTTCATTCAGCCCAAGCTCATCTGCTTTAGCAAAATTCTGCATGGCTTCAGCAATCTTATTTACGCTTGCCTGTGCATAGCCGAGGCTGAAAAAGCGATTTCCATTGTTCGGATCGCAGTTTACAGCTTTTTGGTAATACTCAATTGCATCCTCATATCTACCAAGTGACATACATACATTAGCTGCACACTGATAAGCATCTGCACAGTTTTCATCAAGCTTAATTGCTTCTTTTGCGAGTGTAAAAGCTTCTTGGAACTGACCATTAATAAACGCCACTTTTGAATTAGATATAAACTCAATGAGTCTTTCATTTTGTATATCTGACATTTTATCACTCCATTCTCTTCTGGACTGTTTACGAATCATTATACGAAATGAACCATATCATATGGATAATATTGCTCATTTTTCAAATCGTCATCTATAAAACCAAGTCTTTTTGCAATAGCACCAGCTTCAAAACACCAATATCCATAATACTGATATTTATTCACCAGTTCATGTGTACCATACCAAGCACTATCTACAGAGCCTTTATACCATCCTCTCAAATATTTTAGAAAAGCATCTCTATCTTCATCGTTAATGCTTTTTACTAACTTTTTGTATGGACGAGGAAAGGATATTTTCGATGTATCAAACTCACTTTTATTTCCAATGAGGATAAAATCTAATAATGAATCATATGTTTCAGATTTCCTCAATTTATTTTTTATTATATTCAACTTACCATCGTCCAAATTCAGAAGATATGCTAAAGAAGCAAAAATAATATTGCTCTCGTATACTGAATCATCCCACGCTTCACCAAACAAATCTAAAGAAGATTCAAATTCTTTTTTTATTTCTTCAATTGAATCACCTTTTGAATACTTAGCGATTATTATCCCGATTTTTTTTTGTAAAATGTAATCTTTTACAAAAAGTATCTTGTCATTTAAGTATTTTCCAGCAGCAATACCCTCTTCAAATCTTTTGATTCCTTCTGACATTTTCAAAATATACTCATCAAAATACTCTTTTGATTTAATTGTATCTCGCATAATATTCTCCTTAATATCAAAAATTCTTGATGTAAATAATTGTCTACTTTAATGACTTAACACTAGTTGTAACATTTACTAAACCGTTATCGTTACTTACATTTACTCTGAACAATAATAACGCTATCGGTAGCATTTGTCAAGTGGGTAAATGTGTTTATCGAATTATTTTTTTGAAAAACAGGGGTAGCCCCCCGAATTTAAGGTCTATACAATACCCAGTTATACTACCTTCAGAAAGAAGATTCTTTATATACGAATATGATACTGCTATATTAAAGATATATGCGGGACTTTTTCGGATTATGCTTGTCCTTCCGGATTAAATTTTCTGAATTTTTCGGTATCGGACTTGCAGGATTTATCGTTGTTATACCGCTTGTATAATGGATTTATAGCTTTTTATTTCTGAAGGTTAATTTTAAGATATTTTTGACCATTTTTATGAAAGGAGTTTCGTCATGAATATTGATATATTCAAAACTTTAGAAAACAAACTTTCAGCTGCTTATAAAAACAATAATTTGCTTTTCATTGCAAATATTAATACAGCTGATGATTATGAACTCTTGACAAATTTACAAAAAGAGGATATGATTATTATAGCTGAAAAATATCAGTATGATATTTACAGAAAAATCGGCATAGGAATAATTTCACCTAAAGATATGTCATTTAACAGCTGTGCTTTGAAGTGCGGTTTTTCTGCCTGTTATCTTCATTTTGCTCATTTGTAGCTGCTGACTTTTTACTTTGTGTTTTGCTCAGCTCTACAATATCATATTAAAACCGTTTACCTATCTTCTCTACCGCTTTCTTTACGCCTTCACCTCCCGCAACCAATATCAAGCCTATGAAAATTATCACGGTGATAATGAGATTAGCAGGTGACGCGCTTCTCTCTGCGGTGCCTGAAAGGTACGGACATATCCATATCACGACAAAGCTTTCGCTGACAACGCAAAGCCCCAAGGGTAGAACAAATAACAGAATATTTACCGAAAAGGCGGTTATAAGATTAGCCGATAGCTTTGATACACACAGCATAAAAAAGCCGCAGGCGAGCATAGAGAAAAACCGTATCAGGTATACCCGAATTATGTATTGCAATATTGTTTCGTTTGTTTGCATACCGTAAAGTGCCGTAATACTCTGTAAGGGTGCGTCTAAGAATGAGAGCTTGTAATTGTTCATTACGAAAACAAATTCGGGTAGCCATACCGCTACAAATACTATTGCAGAGATAACAAGAGTTATTACGCCGTCTATGGCAAAGCGCTTGATTCTGCCCTTTTCTGTAGTACGTAGGAGCTTTGTCAGTCCTCTCTGATTATCAAATGCTATCATAGGCGATATACACAGCACAAGGGCTATAGTAGCGAGTATACACATAAGGAAGTCGTCCTTATAGCCGTTTACCGACAAAAGACGGTTAAACCCTTCTTCAAAAACGAGCTGTAGGTTGCTATTTTTATCAGACTTAATAACCGACACACGGTCACATATCTTATTAAATGCATTCTCATAGTCAAGCTTTTTTGTAATATCGTTCAATTCCTTATTGTAGCTTTCATAATCCGATTCAGCGGGTGTCTGCGTCAATAATTCTTCATAGCGTAGCTTTATATTTTCAAATTCCAGCTTTTCATTTTCCAAAAACAACAGAGTTTCATCCGTCACTTCCCCGCCTATCTGTGCTACATAGCTGTCGTAGCGTTTTTGCTCGGAATCGTAGCCTGCACTCATATTCTGATAATTGCAGAACCCAATAACAGCGACAACAACAAGAACAAGCAATGCTTTTCCCGCTATTGCCGTTTTATATACCTCGTTTACAACAAAATTTGCCGAGAGCTTGCGTTTTACTGTAATATATGAAAAGATTTCCGATATTTTACCTGAAGCCGATATAGCGCGTCTTGAGCAATAAACCGCAAAATAAATAAGCAAAGCCATGATAAGAATTATTACTGTTGTAATTACACAGACGGTAAGAGCCGATACGGGCTTTCCAAAAACGTTTAAATGATAATATCTGTAAAATAACTGATGTGGACTTATAAAACAGCAGAAATTTATGTATTTTAATATGTTGTATGCCGATATATCACTTATAGAAGTATAAAGCCATATCGAAACACCACTACAAACAGAGATAACAGCAAACGCCGCCGCAACATTTTTAAGGAAAGTACATATAATCATCATTACAACAACGACTATAAAAAAGGCTGATGTTTTGAATAAAAAGTGGATAACAAGATACTCTCCCACGGTCATATTTATATTGCATAGCGTAAACTGCGGGATTGACTGAATACATCTTGATAAATCGCCAAGCCCGAAGCGAATAGTACCTGTAAGCAATACCATACCGTATAACAACACAGCCGAAGTAACGGTAAGCAAAAAGCAGGCTATCAGCTTTGCTCCTGCACTGTGAATACGCCCTTTGGGAGTTTGTCTTATAACCGCCGCCATGCCTGTCATTTTGTCGCGACAGCATACAATAACCGTCAGCATAAGCACAAAAACAAGCATCATTAAATCGGTATCTGCGCTGTTTATATAGCGTTCTGTTCCGTAGTCGGGATAAAAGGACGGTTTATTTTCAATTACATTGTTGTATGCTGTGAAAATATCCTTGAAGCTAAGCTGTGTAAAGCTGTTTTCCTTAGAAAAAACCGATGGTTTTGAACGCTGTTCGGCTTCGCTTTTGATATTCCTGATTGTGGTATTGTAGTTTTTTACCCGATTTAATTTATCCTCATATTTCTTGTCTGGAAATATATTCTGTAGCACATTGTCTTTTATATATTTGTTTGCAATACTCTCTGCGACAGACAGCTTTTCCTCTTCCGATGTAGATAAATATACCTTGTTAATTTCACGAATACATTCATCGGGTACGCCAAGGACAGGCGTATATGTTGCCGAAAGAGCTAAATTCAGCAAAAACAGTGCTACAAACAATATTAACAGCACTTTGCTTTTTAACGCTTTGTAAAGCTCATACAGAGCTATTTTCATCTATAGCACCTCCTGCCGTGTTTTTCTCGGGAAAGTGCAACATATATGCGTTTTCGAGTGTCCGGCGTTCGTGCGGGAGAACACTGACAAGCTGTTCAACAGTTCCGTTTGCGGCAATTCTGCCCTGCTTCACAATTATTATTTCATCTGCAATAGTTTCAACATCAGATACTATATGTGTGCTTACAAGGACAATTTTGTCCTTTGCTGTTTTATGTATCATATCCCGTATGATAACTCTTTGCTTTGGGTCAAGACCTGCCGTCGGCTCATCAAGCAGAACAAGCTCGGGGCTTCCGAGTAGGGACTGTGCAACTAAAACTCTTTGCTTCATGCCGCCCGAAAAGCCTCCGATAGCTTTATCCATTACGTCATGCAGTTCAACTTCACTTAACAGATACTCGGTTTGCTCTCTTGCTACTGCTGTAGAAATTCCTTTGAGAGCTGATATATACATCATAAACCGTCTTGCGGTAAAGTTGTCATAAAGCGCCTGCTGTTGCGGCATATATCCGACCTTACGGCGAAATTTACTGCCAAGCTTAGTTATGTCTGTGCCGTTCCAGCAAAGCTGCGAGCCTAAGTCTGGTGCAAGGTTATCTGAAATAATGTTCATAAGCGTTGATTTTCCTGCGCCGTTGGGGCCTAAAAGTCCGTAAACCCCGTTTTTAAAGGTCATCTCAAAATCAAAAAGAGCCTGTTTTTTACCGTAATGTTTATTAAGATTTTTAATTTGAAGCATTTTTTACACCTCTACTTTTTAGCCTGAACATTTTCCGCATTTTTTACCGTAAAGGAAAACCTGTCCAGACTATCGCTTTGCCATATAAGCTTTATATCGCTGACCGTTAATTTTGCTGTACCAAACGGTTTATTTCTGAAATCCTTTGTGAGCCACTCGCTGTTATCTGTGTTGCCTGCATAAAAATATACACAATCGCCATATAGCAATACACTTGTTTTAGAAGCATTGGAGGTAAGATAACTACTCTCTATATCACCGGAAAACCTCGGTGAAAAACCAAGTGCATTTTTTAAGCTTTCGGGATAAGGGAAAAACAATATGCTGTTTTCTTCTGATATGTACAGATCTTCATCAAGAACTACATACAATACGCCTTCAAGAGTAACCTCTCCGCTTAATGTGATTTCTGTGTATACTGTTTGCGATATTCCCGGCTCGGTAGAATTTGTTTCCCGATTGTATTCGAGTGTTTCTTTAACGGACGAAACTGCAGAGGTGACGGTAAGCCCACTTTCTGTAACATCACCCGATTTCAGCAATTTTATCATTTTTTTGCTGTCCTGCGGCACTTCACCTTTGTAATTCATATTATCATCGAATTTATCAGGAGAAGTAAAACTGTCACAGTAAAAAGTATCATTAATTTTACGCACAGCGGCAAATGGTGCGTTCCATAGCTTTTTATTCTCGTCATAGGCAGCACCTTCCTTGACTATTTGCAGACCGTTTTCGTCAAGAATAAAATATCCGTCGCCATGATATATTTCTCCGACAAGACTTGTAACACTTTTCTCTTTGTTACTACTTTGAGAGCTTTCTGTTACATCTGAACAACTTGAGATTAACATAACCACCGCAATGGTCGCCACTATTAAAGCTATTCTACTTAATCCTTTTGCCATATCTTACTCCCCCAGAATATCCGATTTTGCTACCTTTTCTTTTGTTACTGTTTGTTCTTCGGCGTTATAGACGCTGATAATATAGCTGTCCTCGTACTCGGACAATACCTGTGCATAAAGCCCTTCGCCATAGCTTATATCATGCCTTGCGGGAGCTTCATCCTTTAAATTATAATAATACCACTGTGCATTATCGCATTGGAACAGATAATCGCCCAAAATGACGGTTTCAGACAATATCTTGTCGTTATGAATAACAATCGGTTCAGAGGTCTTCGGAGTTAACACTTCAATATTGCTGTCATTGTTATATGCATAGTAATCATCGCTAAGTCTGACAGCAGGCGGCTCGGACGGCATAGTGTTTTCACTATACTTTCCTGTCTTAATGTCGTACACCGAGCTGTTGAAATAAAATTTGTTGTCATAGACACCTAAAATCTTTGTTTTATTGTTTTCCGTTGCACCAAAATCGGTAAATTTTCCGGTTTCTATGTCAAGCACTCCGAAATGATTGGTATTATCGCCTGTAATCGCTCCTTTTTCGTCATAAGCAGACTGATAAGGGAAAAACAGCAGGGTGTTGTTTTTAAGTACGCTTGTGCTTATCCAGTCGCAGGAAAAGCCTTCTATTTTGCATACTTCCTTTTCGGAAGTACCAAGCGGGTCTGATGAGTGAAGTACCGCGGATTCTACTGCTTTTCCGTCTTTGGTTTCGTATCTATCCTCGAACCAGTAAAGCTTTTCGTTATACAAAAAAGGCAAGGTTTGTTTGCCGTAAGCAAGGCACGGAAGTCCGTCCTCTGTAACAGCATTTGAGTGGTCGCAGTTTGACTGACCGCATAGCGCAATTGTACTCATATCAGAATACTGTAAAAAGCTTAGTACTGCGTTTTCGGTAACTATCAACTCGCCGTCATTATATATTGTTCCGTATACTCGCATATATCTCGCCTGTTCATCTGTTTTTGTATCCGAGCAGGCGGAAAACGTGGACGCAAATGTAGCAATCAGTATTGCAGTGCCTATAAGCTTTAATTTCCTGTTCATAATATTGCCCTTTCATAAGTTGTATTTATGTTTTTATTTTATTATCTGTGTCAAAAAACATAAGCAGTAATTATATTTTACACGCAGGAGCATCTTTCGTTTTTTTCCTTTTTTGTCTTATAGATACATTTATAACACGTCATGTTGTGCCACCGTACGTGCAGTCGCTAAACAAAAGTTAATATGTGTAGCTGACTGCCCAGAATGGTTTGTATGTACCAGAAGTGCAATTTATAGATATATCTACAAACTGTATTTTGTATCCTGCTGCTTTTTCAGCATCAGTCAATGCTACTGTTTTTGTCATTTTTTCAAGTCTGGAATATTCGCCGTTACCGTTAGTCTTATTCTTTATGACAGTTTCTCCATTTTTTGTAGGAATTATTAATTCACAAACCACTGAAACTCTTTTTTCGCCGTTTGGAACCTCCGTCCCACCGTCGAATACATATTTTGCAGTTGCTGTTTGTTTACTTTGATTAATAGTGTATGACATGACTACGCATGATGTTGGTCCCATAGGAACCAACTTGTAGTTTGATGCTGCTTTGTAAGTGACAGGTGATAATGCGTTTCCTGGTAACACCATAGCAAATGCCGATGAAATTACAGCTGTTGTTGCTATAGTTGCTTTTATTATGTTTTTGATTATCATCATATTATACCTCTTTCTTTTTCCCAAGCTCACATATATTATCCACCGATACAACAGTACCGATTAATCCGCTCATACCGCCTCTTTCTGTGGATATATAAGTAATCTCTGAAAATGTTATTGTGGCCTCTTTATAATACACATCCTCTGAAAATGTATCGGAACTTAAAAAGTCGCAATCCTTTAAATAACCGATATTTATAACACCATCGCTTGTTGTAATCGCAAACTGCGGATTGCCCCAGCTGTAATTATAGAACATAGCACAGCTACTCCCTTTATATTGAGCGTCAACATCAAAAAGGAACGGCACAGCCTCATGGTATTCCTTAGAATAAGGCATAAACAGTATTCTGCTTTCGCCATCATGCCCCGAATTCTCTATATTGTAGCGTTCGGCAAGCAGTATACCCGTAAAGGTTACTTCACCCGTCAGAGTTATTTTTGCGTCCATTACATCATAGCCTATGCCAATATCTTTTTTTAGCGTTTCGCTATACATTACGCGAGGTGCTACGCTGATGTAGCACGAGTCTACTATCAGACCCTTACTGCCGATGCTGTCGCCTTCATGTACTATTATTTTATCCTTGCTTACCACGGGTCCTTTTTGAGAGCCTATACATTTCATTTCGTTCAAATCGTAATCATCTGGATTTCTTATGCTGTTGTTGTCAAACGGTTCATATTCATAACCGCCCATTGAACCACGGATAATATATGAACCTGCCGCATTGGGATCGGCTTCAAGGTCGGCAAGCTTTACAAATTCGCCGTTGCCGAGGTACATTTCATTTTCGGGGTCTTCGGTATAGAATTCCGGCAATTCCTCCACAGGTTCTTCGATAGATGTATTGCCTTTATTAATATCCTCTATGAGTTTTATGTATTGTAATGCGTCCTCACAATATTCTACCGATTTAATACTATTGTCTGTGTTTAATATAATTCTATAGCCTTGTTTGGTTTTCTCATCTGCATAAACATATACATTATCTCCGCTGTCTGTGGTAAAGGTTTTGAATTTGTTGATTTCTATTTGCTGAATCGGTTTTTTGTCGTTATCTTTAATTGAAATAAAGCATATAAACGGCTCATCGGAACCCGATTTATATCCGTAAAGCTCCACGGTGTTATTATTGTTATCGGTAAGCGTTTTTACAAGCTCACTACCTTCGGGTGCTGTTATACTCCCGGTTTTTGAAGTATCGGTAACAGTATCGATACTGCTTTGTAAGGACGTTGTATTATCATCTGCCGCTATACTACTGTTTTGTTCGGGCTGAGAACAGCCTGTTAAAGCTACTGTGACCGATAAAGCCATAACCAACAATATTAATCTTAATCTGTCATTCATATTAAGCTCCTTTATGCATATAATCGAGTCGAGGATATCTTTTGGCAAAATTCTTGTATGTGAAAACCTGTTTGTTTATTTGGCAATGTCCTGAATAATTTGACGATCCAGCTTCTAATAAGCTGGAATTAGATCCGCACCCGTTAGCATCATAAACTGTAATTGTTGTATCAGTTTTTCCCGCTAAAACTATAGAGTGGTTATTATTGTTTGATGTTCTTACTCTCAAATGCGTGCCCACCGGTAAATCGGAAATCATAATTTTCAAGTTTCTTGCGGTTAGGAATAAATAATCATTGTTGTCGCTTCCCCAACCAAAATCATTACATTTTGATTCAGATAAATTTTTAGTAAATACACCTTTATACACAAATGCTGCAAACCCATAGCATTGATAACAACCGTCAAAACATCCACATGTTGCAGTTGATGCCTCAGGACTGATAACACTATGTGCTGAACAAGATGATTTACCATTTACAAAATACTCGCCTGCAGTAAGATTAACATTTTTAGAACCATCAACATAATAGCAGTAATCAATGTTGCCATTATTATATTTGATTTTAGGGGGTGTAGCTTGTAAAATGTGTTGCGGCACTGGCCGATGATGCAACCGCTATAGAGATCGCCGCAATTATTGACAATGATGAGATGGTTATAAATATTCTTTTTGCTTTATGTATGAACTTAAGCTTCATTTGATAATTTCCTTTCATTTTAACTCGGAATAAAGCCCGATGTAAGCATAGCTTTTCATCGGCTGTGACGAAGAAATCTTGCCGCAGGAGCGTTAGCTCCTCAGCTTTTCTGTAAGGCAGTAATTCACCTACGATAGTCTGAATGGAACATGACGCCTATAAAGGCGGGGAACATTGCGGCATTAGGTTACAACTTGATACATCATAAAAATCAATTATCTGTATCAATTTTTAACATAACTTCAAAAATTTATATATATTTGTTTTTTCGCCAATCCTTTCATCAATATATTATAACTCAGGAAATACTGCCTTATAAATTGTATAATTTTCAGATTTTCCTTATGACTGTAAAACATCTCCTCCTTCATTATTACTATCACACTTTCGCACCTTGCATTATCGTAACATCTGCCACCTCCACTGTCCATTCTTTGTAGCCCTGAGCAAAACGCCGCAAACGTAGAAAAGAAGCGGATTTGCAGGACACAAAAAATAATTTTATCACTAAAAATATATAGAAACAGCCAACCAACTTTGGTATAATTAAATTGTACGAAAACCACACGAAAGGGGCTGGCTGTTATCTATCGCCAAGAAATTTTACAGGACATCACATTGTTCACATCTGCACCGAAAGCACAATTCTATGAGAAGCTTTTTCTTAATCTCGCCTATCTCATTTTCCCGAAGCTGCCGCAAAAACAGGGAGAATCGGTTTTTCAAAAAGAGCAAGGTTTTGCACTTTTATTGTTATAAAATGCGAATGTTTTTCCTGTATCACAGATTTAGTGGACTATCTCAATAACAATCTGATAATCGCACATTACTGCGGTTTCAATATCATGAAACCATTGCCGTCCTACTGGACTTTCGACCGTTTCATCAGAAATCTTGATAACGCTCTGCTTAAAAAGCTTATGCAGTCTCAAGTGCTGAAGTTGTCCAAAATGGGTATTATCGACACTTCATTCATAGCTCTCGACTCTACTCCCATAAGTGCAAATACTAAGCAGAATAACCCAAAATCTTTCGCTAAAAACAAGTTTGCAAAAGGCAATCAGCCTAAGTCTGACGAAGACTGCGGTTTGGGTGTTCATACCGCTTCAAATCAGCATAACGAGCGTAATTTTGAATACTATTGGGGTTACAAGAATCATATTCTAGTTGACTGCATTACAGGCTTACCAATCTTTGAAATGACAACTACTGCCGATGTTGCCGACAGCACTGTCGTTCTTGATATTCTAAGCCAAACCAATGATTTTCTTTCAATTGAGGAATGCACATTTTTTGCTGATAAAGGTTACGATGTTAAGGCAATTTACAATGCCGTCAAAGATATTTATCACGGCGAATGCTTTATTCCCATCAACAAGCGTAACACTAAAAATCCGAAGAAGCTTTCAACAGGTCATCCGATTTGTGAAGCCGGTCTCGCTATGCACAAAGACGGCAAATTCTCTGACAATGGCAGAACTCGCCAAAAATACTGCTGTCCGTTCAAACGTTCAAAATCAGGCTGTTGTCCATGCAATCACAAGAATTGGAACAATGGCAAAAAAACTCGCGGTTGTACTAAATATGTCACGCTTCCCGATGATTACTGACTTTCCATTGACCGTGAATGTGTTTCGTTCAAGAAGATTTATGCACTCAGAACAGAGGCTGAGCGTTACAACTCTCGTTTCAAGCAGACCGGTCAGGAACGTCTTTGGGTGCATAGCTTTAATGCTGCACAAAACCTTAATTCTGTTGCTCATATTGCTTTGCTCGCTGTCGCTCACGCAACTGTTGTCACTAAATTCGAAAGCTCTTATCGCAGTCTTAAATCCGTTAAGTGTATTGCTTGACGAGTTGTTTTGAATATTCCTGCCGGATTTCAGCTCTGTTCGGCTGATGTCAGCTTTGCTGTGCCGTTTTTCTGCTTTTTTATTTGATACTTGCCTATTTTGCGACTTCTGTTAGTTTTTGTTTCATGTTTTGCTCATCTCTATAAAAACGATAATTTTTTCAGAACACTAAATTTAAAGCGATTCCGTTTTTCTTTGTTTCAAATTCACAAAACGCTTTACAACAATGAGAACAATAGTGTGAGCAAAAATGTCCATTTTTTCGATCTTTTATATTGACCTTGCTTTTTTTGGATATGCCGAATATTCCCTTTTTGCATTTTTATTCAGAGTACCACTCGATAATTGCACACGGTACACTTCCTGTGGCAGAAATAACAATCATTCCGCTTTCCATTTCATTGTTGCAGTAAGGACATACCAACCTAATCACCTTTCTAATCATTAATGCTATATCAAATATCAGTTTTAGACATCTTTTGTTTTTCTTTCAAAACCTTTATCATTGTAGTCATATCATTATTTCCTATTATAAAGGGCAGTACGCTTGCGGTTGCATAACAGATATTAACAATGGAAAAATAAAAATTAATGAAATTGCTAACAAGTAATAGTGAAACTCCAATCAAGAAGACATTGCCAACCGCTCCACTCAAAAAGAAAATAACAAGTTCGTGTTTTTCCATTTCGAGAAGGGACTCTTTTTTTATTTCAACATAGCCGTGAAACACAACGGGAGATATGTAAAGTTTGGCTATTTTGATTCTCATAAAATTTGCACCTATATAGATACCATCTACCGGTTTTTTGAAAATAAGGGATGCTATATAATAGAAAATTTCATGGTATATTCAATACTAGAAAAATGAAAAGAAGTGAAAAATGATAAAAGCGCAAACAGAAAATCGGTTATATATAGTTACTCCTTTTTACAATATGATCACTATTTCTTTTATTTCTCCGTACATTCGCTTTGTCCTTGTGTAATTGTCCGCTTCACAAAACAAAAAATTGCACAAACACTCACCCGCATTTTGTCAATTCTGTATACTATACATTACATCAATTGAATTGACAAAACTGTAAAAGTGTTGTATAATAGAGTAAATAAAAAAACACCACACACAGGCTGTATAGTTCCTGCAAGAACGATACAGCCCCTCATCAGCTCGATGCGAAACCATCTGACTGACTTAGTGCAATAGTGCCTTTAGTGTGCTTTATTATAGCACATTTAATACAATTTTTAATACAATTTTGCAAGAGCTTTCAGAAGTTTACCAGACGCTGGAGGCTCTTGTGTTTTTAATCTGATATACAAGGCGTAAATCCGCAGTGTATATCCCCACCTGCCGCATATCAAAGGCAGTACAAATTGAATGCCGACCATCGTCAGAGATGACCTACAGCCGAGATAACTACGCATTAGTTCTGAGAACATCGCGTGAGTAACACGGGAGAGGAACAGTAAACACCGATTTACTGCAAACCACCGACTAACAGTCACAGTTCAGAAACGCCGCACATTCTGCGGAGCGAGTATACATACTGTACTACTGATACAGTTGAGCTACATCGGACTGGGTAGGTGTTAAGCTACGGAGAGATGCGAGAGCGTTAATCGAAACTATGAGTCGGAACACAAAATGTATATTATCACAGTGGAGCAGTTGCACCTGCTCTGCTGTGTGATATATGATTTTATTTACAGTTTCAAGGACACTACTACTGTAGTATCCCTAAAAGTGTAACTAATGTAAATTGGCACGCCAAGAGGGATTCGAACCCCCGACCCTCTGGTTCGTAGCCAGATACTCTATCCAGCTGAGCTATTGGCGCATATCTTGTAAATTTACTAATATATTTTAGCACATCGAAAAGGGTTTGTCAAGGGGGTTTTATAAAATTTTCATAAAAAACAGGGGCGGGTTTGGACGCTAATACCAACTTGTAGAAAAGTCTGTTTTTTTAAAAATAGAGTAAATTCTCTATCCCTAACCCCTTCCCCATGGGAAGGGCTGTGTATGCTTTGTTGGCTCTGCATCGTGCAGAGCCTTTGGGCATACACGCCCGGCGTCCGTGCCGGGCTAATTGTGGGGCTGCCGCCCTCATCCCGCTTGGGGCAACGCCCCAAACCCCATAAAACATCATTTTATGTTACTTAGTCGCTTTATCGAGTGCCTGAGAAATGTCCGCAATAATATCGTTTATATCCTCGATACCGATAGTAAGTCTTACCGTACCCTCGCTTATTCCTGCGGCTACGAGCTGTTCGGGCGATAACTGGCTGTGCGTTGTTGAAGCGGGGTGGATAACCTGACTTCTTACATCGCCGACATTAGCTACTATCTGTAAAAGCTCAAGGCTGTTCATGAACTTTTCGCCTGCAGGCTTGCCGCCCTTGATAACGAATGTGAACACACCGCCTGCACCCTTGGGACAATACTTTTTGCAAAGCTCGTAATACTTGTTTGAAGGCAGTGCAGGATAATTTACCTTTTCAACGGCAGGGTGGGCTTCAAGGAATTTTGCTACCGCAAGTGCGTTTTCGCAATGGCGCTGCATACGCAGAGCAAGCGTTTCCATACCTGTAAGGCAGGTGTGAGCCGCAGACGCTGAAAGGCAGGCACCTATATCTCTTGTTATGAGCGCACGGAGCCTTGATATGAATGCCAGCTCGCCGAGGTCGGCGAACACTACACCGTGATAGGATACATCGGGCTCGTTGAAAAGCGGGAATCTGGGATTGCCCTTGAAGGTGAACTTTCCGCTGTCTACTACAACACCTGCCATTACGCTGCCGTGACCGCCCAAAAACTTTGTTGCGGAGTGGATAACAAGGTCTGCGCCCCACTCTATAGGTCTGCAAAGATAGGGTGTTGTGAAGGTGCTGTCTACTACAAACGGGATACCGTGCTTGTGGGCTATCTTGCCGATCTCCTCAATATCCGCTACGTTTGCGTTGGGGTTACCGATAAGCTCGGTGAAGAACAGCTTTGTCTTGTCGGTTACGGCATTTTCCCACGCCGAAAGATCATCGGGGTCGACGAACTTTACCGTGATGCCCATTCTCTTTAATGTGATTCCGAGCAGGTTTATCGCACCGCCGTAGATGTTTATGGACGAAACAAGCTCGTCGCCCTCACTGCAGAGGTTTATTATAGTATTGAATATAGCGGCGTGTCCGGACGCAAACGAGAGTGCCGCAACACCGCCGTCCATAGCTGTTACCTTACGTTCAAGCATCTCGCAGGTGGGATTCTGGAGTCTTGAGTAGATGTTGCCCGGCTCTTTAAGCTCAAAGAGCGTTCTTGCGTGTTCGGCATCCTTGAACACATAGGCATTTGTTTCGTACAGGGGCGGAGTTACCGACATTGTAGCTTCGTCTGTTTCATAGCCTGCGTGAACCGCAAGCGTTTCTATTGAATAACTGTTCATTTTTATCCTTCCTTTTACATCAACGTTAAATACCCTGTTATACACGGGGAATAAGGTAATTCTACCACATTTTTCTTTGTTTGTCTATAGAAATATTTTATCGGCAGCCCTTTATCGCTCAGCCGCAATATTGACACCGATTATTCCGCCGATACAGCCGCATAGTGCAGAGCTTATCAGCTTAGGCAGAAATTCCGTTCCGGTAAATCCGTCGGATATAAGTGTGACGGCAAAGCAAAGGGCGAACATTGCAAGACCGCCGAGCGTTCCCCACGCAAAGCCGTTTTTCCCTCTGCCGCCGCCGAAGAACATTCCGCAGACGACAGCAGATGCGCCAAGTGAAACATATGCCATTACGCTATCGGCTCCCGAAGGAGCATCGGCAATATTAAACAAAAATGCACCGATAACGGTAAAAACCGCCGCTGTCACTGTTCCGGCTACAGATCCTTTCACAAAAGGTCTGAGCTTCTTTATCGCCGCTTTGTAACTTCTGCGTTTTACCATGACGTTACCTGCTTTCGTTTTTTAGTACAAATATATGTTGCGGAAGGACGCTTTATTACTTTGTCCGGAAAGTGCGGATGTGGGATGAATGGCGGAGACTTTGGAAAAAGTCTTTTAATAGATGTGCTTCTTATTGTATCATCCGGCTTTTACTATGATAGCAAGCTAACGATAGTTCTGTTTGTCGGATAGCACTTCTCGGGTTCGCTATTCGAATCGATGCACCTGTCAATATGAACGAGGGAAAGAACCAAAGCAATTAGAAAATTAACTTCTAAGCAACTACAATCCCCACCGTCTTGACGGCAAAAAGTATAGCAATTCTGGAAACAGTCCGGTAAATTACAAAATGAAGATTATGTAGAATAACGGTTTTGCAATGCCGTCAATCCACCTCCCCTTTTTCGAGGGGAGGCAAGGGTGATAGTGCTTGGCAAAGGTACTGCGAAACCAACAGAGCGTTCATTTAAAGGCAAGGGTGTTGGCGATTTTCGAGTGATAGTGCGGTTTTGGAAGGTTATGCGGAGCGATGGGCGGTGTGGCAATCCCTCCGGTAGTCGCCCGAATTTTTTATGGCGACAGCACCTCACCTTTGACAAGGGAGGCAAGTTTAGTGCCAGGCAAGGGATAGTGCGTTTTTTTGAAGGGTAAATGTCAGTGCAGTTGTACAGATATACTTACGAAAATATTAATGCCTTATCGGTACAGAAAATGTTTCCGGCGGTGTTGGTGATATATTTCACAGTGCAGTTATAATAACAATCGGTTTTTGCAAAATGACGATACAGCGGTTCTGCCGTCATTTTGCATAATCGGAATGTGAAATTGCAAGAAAATATTCTGCAAGTTTCATTTAAAAAACTTGCAGAAATGTATTGACAACACCGCAAACCCGTGATATAATTACAACTGTAGCCAAAACGGCTGCAGGCAATTAACGAAACAAAGCTGTTTCAGATGGCGGTAAATTTGAAGCAAACGTTTAATTTTACTGCAAATACTCCTTGAATTTACGGTTAATTTACAAAATACCGCAGATTTGCAGGTTGATTCATCTGTTGCCTGCTGTTTTTGTCCCCAAAAATGAAATTATCGGATTCAAAACGTCCAAAAAACGTTCAGAAACAAACAGACACCGAACAGGAGTGAGCTTATGCTGGAAAAAGAAGGTCAGGTCAGAATCCCCGCCGGCTGCGCTATCTCAGGCTTTATAAGCAGGGACGGCAACAGAATATGCGGTGACAAGATAGTAAAGTCTATATCTTATATGCACGACAGGTCAAACGGTCTGGGCGGCGGATTTGCAGGATACGGAATCTATCCGGAGTACAAGGATCAGTACGCATTCCATATTTTCTACGATTCAAACGAGGCCAGGGTGGAAACCGAGCGTTTTCTTGACAAGCATTTTGACGTGGTGAACCTTTCCCGTATCCCCACGAGAAAGCACCCGAATATTACAAACGAGCCGCTGATATGGAGATATTTCGTGAATCCCCTGCCGACAAAGCTCACCGAAAGTCAGCTTGACGAAAGAGAGTTTGTCGCTCAGTGCGTTATCAACATAAACGACAAGATAAACGGTTCATACGTTTTCTCAAGCGGTAAGAATATGGGCGTATTCAAAGCGGTAGGATACCCTGAGGATGTCGGAAAGTTCTACAGACTTGAGGAATACGCAGGATATGCCTGGACAGCGCACGGCAGATACCCTACGAACACTCCGGGCTGGTGGGGCGGCGCTCATCCGTTTGCACTGCTTGATTATACCATAGTACATAACGGTGAGATTTCTTCCTACGACGCAAACAGAAGATATATTGAAATGTACGGTTACAAATGCAACCTGCTTACAGATACAGAGGTAATCACATATATAATAGACTTCCTCAACAGAAAACAGAAGCTGTGTCTTGAAGATATAGCGAAGATAATCGCCGCTCCTTTCTGGAGCGAGATAGACTCGGATAAGTACAGCGAGAGCGAAAGACAGAAGCTGAAATACTTCAGAAACGTATTCTCAAGCCTGCTGATAACAGGACCGTTCTCGATAATCCTCGGCTTTGACGGAGGCCTTATGGCACTCAACGACAGACTTAAGCTGCGTTCAATGGTTGCCGCAGAAAAGGGCGATATGGTTTACCTTGCGAGCGAGGAATGTGCGATAAGAGCCATCTGTCCCGTTGTTGACCGTATCTGGTCACCGAGAGGCGGAGAGCCTATCATCGTCAAGCTGAACGAAAAGAAGTAAGAAAGGGAGCGGTAACAGTGGCACTTAATTATTTTCAGCCTTTATTTGATGTTATAAGAGATAAGGACCGTTGCATAAAATGTCAGGCGTGTGCAAGACAGTGTTCAAACGAGGTACACAGATATGACGCAGATCTTGATATGATGATCTCGGACAGCCAGCAGTGCGTTGACTGCCAGAGATGCGTATGTATCTGTCCTACGGGCGCATTGAAGATAGTAGATAACCCCAACAAGTTCAGAAACAACTCCAACTGGAGCCAGCAGATAATGACGGAGGTCTACAAGCAGGCGGAAACGGGCGGCGTTCTTCTTTCGGCAATGGGTAACCCGAAGGAATATCCCGTTTACTGGGACAAGATACTGCTCAACGCTTCTCAGGTAACGAATCCGCCTATCGACCCTCTGCGTGAGCCTATGGAAACAAAGGTATTCCTCGGAAAAAAGCCGAAGAACGTTTCTTTCAACGAGGACGGCAGTGTAAAGACGGAAACGTCACCTACGCTTGAGCTTTCAACACCTATCATGTTCTCGGCTATGTCATACGGCTCTATCAGCCGTAATGCTCACGAGAGCCTCGCAAGAGCGGCTACGGAGCTTGGCATATTCTACAACACGGGCGAGGGCGGTCTGCACAAGGACTTCTATCAGTACGGCCCCAATACTATAGTACAGGTCGCATCGGGACGTTTCGGCGTATTCAAGGATTATCTTGAAACGGGTGCGGCAATAGAAATCAAGATGGGTCAGGGTGCAAAGCCCGGTATCGGCGGACATCTCCCCGGTGCAAAGATCCTTGAGGACGTTTCAAGAACAAGAATGATCCCTATGGGAACGGACGCTATCTCACCTGCTCCCCACCACGATATATATTCGATAGAGGACTTACGTCAGCTTGTTCTTTCGCTGAAAGAGGCTACAGAGTACAAAAAGCCCGTCATCGTAAAGATTGCCGCAGTTCATAACGTTGCCGCTATCGCTTCCGGTATTGCACGCTCGGGTGCGGACATTATCGCAATAGACGGTTACAGAGGCGGTACGGGTGCGGCTCCCACAAGAATAAGAGATAATGTAGGTATCCCGATCGAGCTTGCACTCGCAAGCGTTGACCAGCGTCTGCGTGACGAGGGTATCAGAAACGAGGTCTCTGTAGTAGTCGCAGGCTCTATCCGTTCAAGCTCGGACGTGGTAAAGGCTATCGCACTCGGTGCGGACGCTTGTTATATCGGCACTGCCGCTCTGCTGGCGCTCGGCTGTCACCTTTGCAGAAAGGGTCGAACTGG
>OBJD01000031.1_pt1 | contig 29787 bp, 32 predicted proteins | sample 1518751 | NCBI WGS metagenome assembly OBJD01 (sample SAMEA728703, study PRJEB22492) | human gut metagenome | reverse complement strand
CGACGCCCCACGCCCCGAGCAGCGGCAGCGGTTTGCGGGCTACCGCGTCTGCATTTTCTCGGACAACGGTCCCGAGGCGCGTGAAGGGGCCTTCGAGGCCAAGAAACTCTTCGAGGAGACCTTTCCCGATGTCAAGGTATACATGGGCTACGAGAATCCCTATTTCAAGGTCTCGGTCGGCAACTGCCTGACGGCCGAGGAGGCGATCATCCTCAAGGGCCGCGTGTCGGCCACCTTCCCGAAAGCCTTCCTCAAGAACGAGGAGATCGCCGTTTCCGATCTGGTGGAACCGTGAGGGTTCAGTCCCTTGTTAATCGTGGGGTAAAATAGTCCGGCAGAAAAATAAGCCGGTCTGCCGTATTTTTCTGTGGAATGAACTTCAGCCGCGTGAAGTGCATGATGCGTGGCGAGATCTGTCCTGGGGCATGGTGGGCGTGGAAGACGACCCGATATCGATGTCTCTTGTCCCTGAAAACGGCATGATGTCCGCAGCCCTGCAATGTCCCCGGGGATTGCAGAATCGGGTTGTGCTCCGATTTGGTCCAGGGACCCAGGGGGTGATCCGCCGTGGCGTATCCTATGCCGTAGTCGGGGCATTCGTAGCTGTTGGCGGAATACGTCAGGTAGTATGTGCCTTTGTGCCGGATGACAAAAGGCCCCTCGTTTACTGACGGCCATATCTTCTCCCATTCCTGGGACATGCTGATGCATGGTTGGGCTGTGTCAGGCCGAGGCGTTTGCAGATCCTTTTCGAGTTCGCAGACCCAGATTGCGTTGCATGTGTCGATTTTGACCCAGAACAGGTAAGCCTGTCCATTTGGGTCGATGAAGAGCGAATTGTCGATGTTGCGGCCTTCGATCATCGGGCGTTTCTCCTTTTGTCTGAATGGCCCGAGCGGCGATTCGGATGTGGCGACACAGATGTGTTCCTCTGCAGAATAGTACATGTAATAGGTTCCGTCGATGAGATACACCTCCGGGGCCCAGAACCATTTGTTGCCGTAGCTATCCCGTTTGTCGAGTGCAAGGTGAACCTTGTCGTCTCCCGAGGGCGATTTCCAGTTTTTCAAATCCCTGGAGATGTAGACCGGTATGCCGTTGTCGCTGCCGGTGCCGTATGCATAGTAGACTCCTTTGTCGTAGAGGATGAACGGATCGGCCAGTGGAACCTGCTGTTCCCCATTCTTTGCGGTGGTTTTCGTTGTGGAGAAAACGGCTGCCAGCAGCATGCATGCAGTTGCGATGAAATGTTGCAGTTCTTGTTTCTTTGTCATGTTTGCGCGTTTTTGGTTGTATCGGGTCTGTTCCTGTAGTAGCAAGGCTGTTTTTTTAATTTGCTAAAACGTTATAATAAATTTCGATAATTCCTGATGTGCGATGATTTGCGTTTTATATATTTGATATTTAGTGTGTTGTGTCGCTTGCTGGGACGCTGTGTATTGCAAAGATAAAAAATATTGATTGAATTTAGTTGCAAAAATACATGGTTCCTGCTATATTTGTATGGTACGACCGAGGATATACTTTCCAATTCAATACTCTTTTTTACCAACTAAACTTAAACAATCGTTATGAACAGAAACCTGAAACTGCTCTTTTGGCTGGGTATGTTTGCCGTCTCGCTTGAATCGGCTGCTGCCCGGGAATTCAACGGTGTCTATGAGGGGCATAACATGGATCATGTCGCGTTCCCGGTCGGAGGTATCGGAACGGGAATGATCTGCTTCGAGGGGACCGGTGCGATATCCCATGTCTCGCTTCATCATGTCCCGGATCTTTTCCATGAGCCGTGTACGTTTGCTGCTGTCTGTGTCAAGGGTGTCGAAAACGGAGCCAAGGTGCTTGAAGCCAATGTTCCCGAATATAAGAAATACGGCCGTTTGAACGGGGGAATGGGTGTCGGCGGAACTACATGGGGATTGCCCCGTTTCGATGAGGGGCGCTTCTCGGCAAGGTTCCCCATTGCCCGGCTCGATCTGCATGACGACGATCTCCCGCTTGACGTTTCGATCGTTGCCTGGAATCCTTTTATTCCGAACGATGAGGACAATTCCGGACTTCCTGTCGGAGGGTTTGAATATACTTTCCGCAATACCTCGAAAAAACCGGTTGAGGCCGTATTCTCGTTCAATACCCGTAATTTCATGTACAAGACGGATGCGGCCGTATCTTCGGTAACTCCGTTCGAGCGGGGATTCGTCCTCAATCAGGAGGCTCCCGCAAATGAGCGCCATCTTGAAGGGCATCTTGCTATCTGGACTGACGATGCCCGCACGACAGTCGATCATTGCTGGTTTCGAGGCGGTTGGTTCGATCCCCTGACGATGGCCTGGAACAACGTGACGCGGGGTGAACTCATATCTAACGAGCCCGGGCCGGGGGCGCCCGGAGGTTCGCTCTACGTCCCGGTCGAACTGGCTCCTGGCGAATCGAAGACCGTTCGGCTCTATATGGCCTGGTTCGTTCCCCGCTCGAACCACCGGATCGGTCCCGACCCGAAGAATGTGCGCGATTTCGGCTCCTGCTACAACGAGGCGGATTATGCGGGGCAGCCGGACCGTTATGAACCGTGGTACAGCCGAAGGTTCCGGAACGTAAATGAGGTGGCTGCCTATTGGGAAGAGAATTACGATCAGCTCAAGCAGAGAACCGGACGCTTTACGGAGGCTTTTTACGATACGAGCCTGCCCAAGGAGGTTGTGGAGGCTGTGGCCGCGAATCTGACTATCCTCAAGTCGCCCACGGTGATGCGGCAGCATGATGGCCGTTTCTGGGTTTGGGAAGGCAGCGGTGACAGTTGGGGCAGTTGCCACGGTTCCTGCACGCATGTCTGGAATTATGCCCAGGCAGTGCCTCACCTTTTTCCCCGCCTGGAGCGTTCGTTGCGTGAGACCGAGTTTTTTGTGGATCAGAATACCGACGGACACCAGGCATTTCGAGCCAATCTGCCGATTCGGCCGGTGCACCATGACTTCCATGCGGCGGCGGACGGGCAGCTCGGTGGAATCATCAAAGTGTACCGGGATTGGCGGATCGGCGGCGACAGCTTGTGGAACAGTAGGCTGTATCCGCAGCTGAAGCAGAGTATGGACTATTGCATCCGGACTTGGGATCCTCGTGAGGTGGGGGCTTTGGAGGAACCTCACCACAATACCTACGATATCGAATTCTGGGGGCCGGACGGCATGTGTACGAGCTTCTATGCCGGCGCACTGAACTGTTTCGTCGCGATAGGCGAGTATCTGGGTCAGGATGTGTCGTACTACCGGGAACTGCTGGACCGGAGCCGCGATTATATGGAAAACAAGTTGTGGAACGGCGAGTATTTTATCCAGAATGTCCGGTGGAAGGACCTGAATGCACAGGATCCCACTACGGCTCTGACGTTCCATAGCACCTATTCGGAGGAGGCGAGGGTCATTCTTGAGAAGGAGGGTCCCAAATATCAGTATGGCACGGGTTGCATCTCGGATGGCATTATCGGTTGCTGGATGTCCCTGGCTGCAGGTATCGACGAGCCGATCGATCCCGACATGGTGCGCAGCCACTTGAATGCCGTCTATCGCTACAACCTCAAGCACGATCTGACGGATCACGCCAATCCGCAGCGCCCGGGGTATGCAATGGGGCGCGAGGGCGGTCTGCTGTTGTGCTCGTGGCCTCATGGCGACAAGCCCCAGCTGCCGTTTGTCTACAGCGACGAGGTATGGACAGGCATTGAATATCAGGTGGCCGCCCATCTGATTTTCGAGGGAGAGGTCGAGAAAGGTCTTGATATTGTGCGTACCTGCCGTTCCCGGTACGACGGTACGGTGCGGAATCCGTTCAACGAATATGAGTGCGGATCGTGGTATGCACGTGCGATGTCGAGCTACAGTCTGATTCAGGCTTTGACCGGTGTTCGTTATGATGCCGTCGAGAAGACGCTTTATATCGATTCCCGGATCGGAGACTTCAAGTCGTTCCTCTCCGTGGACGGAGGATATGCGACCGTTTCATTGAAGCGAGGGAAACCTTGCATCAGGGTTCACGAAGGGCAGATCGATATCGAAAAATGCCTGGTTGGGGGCAAATCGGTTGAAATAGAGAGGTTGTGAGACTGTCGGTGGTCTGTGACTGAACGGTCGCGGGAAAGATCCTCAGGGTCTTTCCCGTTTTTTGTTGCATTCCTGTGAAGCCCGAACGGGGTAGGCTCTGAACGGATGGATGGCGCTGGAAGTGCTTGAGGCTATGTCCAGCCGATACGGGCGGGGCTTCTCGAACCTGTGGAGAGGATGTTTGGACTCGATTGGGATGTTGGGGCGGGTCGATCGGCAGAATCAGAGGAAAAAGAGAATAGTGGTTGTAAGGTTGTATTGTGAATGATAAAAAGAGAATGGACGGTTCCCGGGCCGATTAGGCGCAAAAAGGAGAGCGAAGACCAGTTGTTGATCCTCGCTCTCCGGCGATTCTTTGGGAGTTTTTGGGTATATGAGAGTTAATAGGTTTCCAGATCTTGCCAGGTCGGGAATTCCGGGAACTTTGCATGGGGTTCCGCCTGGTACCAGAATGTGGTGGCCGAGATATCGGAATTCTGCTGCAGGTAACGGCCGTCGTGACGCCAGCCAAGGTCCTGAATGGTGATTTTCAGGCTTTTGTTGAAGCGGACCGGGTCCATGATGTGCCAGCGGTATAGGCCGAATCGCTCTTGCGAACGGTATGTGCCGTCGGGACGGATGACTTGGCAGAGGCCTGCGTAGGGGGTGCAGAATTCGGTGAATCTTCCTTCCCGGTCGAAATTGTAGGACCCGCAGAAGTAGTCTTCGGTCCCTGTGCCGCAGATGGTGGGGAATTTGTCGTCTCCGTCCATGAAGAACTTGATCTCGCCTTCACCCCACCAGCCGTTGTTGTGGAGACCCCAGGCCATGTAGACGCCTACGTATTGGCCTTTCCCCTTGACATCGTCGATTATGGTGAAGTCGGAGGTTTCGTTGTAGCGTGTACGTCGGAACTGGGCATGGAAATAACCGGCGTCTTCGGGAACCTCGGTCAGGGTATAGTCTACCTGGTAGTAGAGGTTCATCGGCTGGGACGGGTTGATGTTTTCGATGGTGATTTTGCACTTTTTCCGGAAGGGCATGGTCCAATAGCTGTTGAAGGCGCTTCCCGGATTGACGCAAATGGGCAGCGATACGACCGGAGCATATTCGTTCCATCCCATGCAGAAGAAGTCGGAGATGGGGCACTCGACGGAGGGCTCTTTTTCGTCGTCCCAGTAGATGCGCATTATGCTCCAGCGCCAAACACCCGTCGGGGTCATCCAAATGTGCTGAATGGCACCCGGACCTTCAATCTCTGCGATGGTAAACGTTTCGTTCGGATTGATCGTGATGTAGGGATTGACCTTCCAGGTCTGGCCCAGGTCGCGTGCCGCCCATGATGCGTTGTTTTCGTTGCGGGTGGCGGGGAGGGCCGGGACGGCCATGCCCCCTTTCCCTTTCTCTCCGGTGAAATTTTCGGGGCTGATCGATCTCGTCTCGGCATTTGAAAGACGTGACAGGTTGCCCAGATTCATTTCCAGCCCGTTGAACGGGTATTGTTGTTGCGCAAAGCCCGTTGCGGCGATGGTACTGCAGAGCAGTACTGACAGAATTTTCGTTAGTTTCATTTCATTCGGTTCGGTTAATAGTGATCGTCTTTTCAGGATAGTGCAGTATTTCACTGCAAATATGCTAAAACGTTTTAATAAAATCAAATTTTACGCATGGAATTTTTGACCGATGATGCTCTTTTTATCAGAACGCCCTCGTATTCGATCTGTTGTCTGAAGATAGATCCTTCTTCAATTTGTTCAATGAGCACCTCAACGGCCTTCTGGGCCATAGACTCCAGGGGTTGCTGGATATAGCTCAATGGCGAGTAGAAAAAGTCGAATGCGTCGCCTCCGTCAAATCCCACCAGCCCCAATTGCTCCGGAACGATGATTTTGTGCCTTCGTATGGCATGAATGCAGTTCGTCGAGATGGTGTTTGTTGCCATGATCAGGGCGTCTGCCTTGTCTTTCAGCATTTTGGATATGGCCGCGTTGCAACTGTCCGTCATGCGCCTGTGATCGACGAACGCCTTGCGGATCTCTTTCTCCAGGCCGGCCTCGCGCATGGCGTCTTCGTATCCCAGGGTTCGGTCGATCGTATGTTTGAGGTTGAATTTATAATTGACCATGCCAATGTGCCGGTATCCGTTTTCAAGCAGGTGTCGTGTGGCGTCATAGCCTGCTTTGCGGTTGTTCAGGCAGACATAGGTCGCATCGACGTCGGGAATGTACCGGTCGAGCAGGACAAGGGGGATACGTCGATCCATCAGGTTGTTCAATAGCGATTTGCATCCGTCGCAGGGTACAATGATGATTCCGTCAATTCCTCTGCTGATCATGTTTTCAGCCAGCATGGCTGTCTGTTCCGCGTTTTCATCGGAGTTGGCAAAGTGTACGGCATAATGGTATTTCCCTGCCGTTCGCTCCACGAACCGGGCGATGTTAGCGAAGAACGGGTTGGATATGTCCGAGACAATGAGCCCTATCGTACGGGACTTCCCTTCCCGCAGGCTTTTGGCTGCAACGTTCGGCGTATAGTTCATTTCTATGGCGACACGGCGTATCTTTTCTGCCATTTCCGGTCTGATCCTGTGCTCTTTCTCCTTGTTGTTCAGCACAAAAGATACCAAGGATGTCGATACGTTGGCCTCTTTGGCGATGTCCTTGAGTGAAGTTCTCTTTTTGTTCATTATATAAGTAGGTATAGGGGTTTGCTAAAACGATTATGCAAAATTATGCATTTTTTTCTGATTGTGTGGTGTCTTTTGCTAAACTTCGATTCTAATGCAATAATACTATAAAAAACAGACATTTACAAATATAATTTGTCCTGAATTTTATACCTGTTGGTGGAAAGTGATGAAAAAAATATTATTTTTTTGTTTTGACAGAAACTTTTTTTGCTATCTTTGTATCAGGACAGTGCAGTATAATGCGTGTAAAACGAATTATACAATAAGAATCGAATATTTATTCCCCTCGTTTTTGTGAATTGTAGCTCCGTGAGGAGCATGTTTGCTTGTGGGGATTATCAACCTAAAACTATTTCCATGAGATCTATCTACGCTTTCCGTTCGGGGAAACAGGTGGGAGGTAGGATATTTGCCATATTGATTGCCTGTCTTTTACTGCTGGGTTTCCCTTTTGAGGTCGCAGCGCAGCGGACCGGGTCGAAAACCTTCATTATCTCGGGGCAAGTTACCGACGCACAAACCAAACAGCCCATTCCGGGCGTAGCCATCATGTTGAAAGCCTCCAATGTCGGCGGGACGACCGACAGTGAAGGTCGGTACTATCTTGGAGTCAATGACCCCGATGCAATTCTTGTCGTCTCTTTTCTGGGTTATAAGAACGTAGAGGAACACATCGGCAATCGGGCGCAAATCGATTTTGTGCTTGAAATGGATTCGCGATCCGTCGAGGATGTGGTGGTGGTAGGCTACGGCAATCAGAAAAAGGCATCCGTCACGGGCTCACTCTCCCTTGTAGAGCCCGAGGAACTGGCCAAAGTAACCACCATGTCGCTGGCCAATACGCTCGGCGGCTCGATGCCGGGTATCATCACCCGTCAGACCAGCGGCGAACCGGGCTATGATGGAGCCATCCTCAATATTCGAGGTATGGGAACCTGGGGGAATGCCAATCCTTTGGTTCTGGTCGATGGTGTTGAACGCGACTTGAATCTGGTAAATACGGCGGAGATCGAATCGTTCTCCATCCTAAAAGATGCATCGGCTACGGCCGTTTACGGTACGCGGGGAGCCAATGGCGTTATTCTCATCAATACGAAGAAGGGACAGATGGGACGGCCCAAGATTACGCTGCGTATGGAGGCTACCCAGCTGCATGGCCTCCGTTTCCCGGACTATGTGAACGGCTATGAGTTCGCTACGCTGATGAACGAGGCCTGCACGGTAGGCGGAGTGACTCTTCCGTGGGACGACGTTGCCCTTCAGAAGTTCAAGGATGGATCGGATCCGTATCTTTACCCGAATGTGGATTGGACGGATGCCGTCTTGAAGAAGAATACGTTCCAGACGATGAACAATCTGTCTGTTTCCGGCGGAAACGAGACCATCCGCTATTATGTCAATGTCGGGTTCTCGTCGCAAAGCGGTTTGTTCAAGGAGGATCCTTCGTTCGGCTATGATACCAACTCGCGGGCCCAGCGCTATAATTTCCGGTCGAATGTCGATGTCAATCTGGCGAAGAACTTTTCCATTGAACTGGGGCTCGGAGAGATTGTTGAGGATCGTACCTATCCGGGAACTCCTGCCAATGATATTTTCATGGCGCTGAAGAAGTATTCGCCCATTTCGAGTCCGATTCGCAATCCCGATGGGTCGTTTGGAGCCGGAAGCACTTCGTATGAATGGAACAACCCGTATGTATTGGTTACCAACAGCGGTTTCTCGAAACAGTTCCGCTCCACGACACAGGGCTCGCTCGGGGCCAAATGGGATCTCGGGACCTTGATTACGCCGGGATTGTCCGTTCAGGGTCGTTTCTCGTACGACCACTATTATTACAATGAAGTGACTCGCAACAAACAGCCCGAGACGAAGAAATATCTCGGCCCGGATCCTGAAACGGGGGAAGACCGCTACAACGTCATCAAGGATGAGACGGCAATGGGTTATAAGATTGCCGGCAATACGTCGAACCGGGCCTATTATTACGAGTTCCAGATCAATTACAACCGGACGTTCGGACGACACACCGTAGGGGTTATGGGCCTGTTCAACCGTCGGGATTACAAAGACCTGACGGCCGGAACGACAACGCTCAATCTGCCTTACCGCCGTCAGGGGTGGGCCGGCCGCTTCACCTATGATTTCGACCATCGTTATCTGGTGGAGTTCAACTTCGGATATACCGGATCGGAGAATTTTGCTCCCGGCAAGCGTTATGGCTTTTTCCCGGCTGTTTCGGCCGGCTGGGTGCTGACCGGAGAGAAGTTCTGGAATATCGATTTCATCAACCATCTGAAGATCCGTGGATCGTATGGCCTTGCCGGAAACGATAACGTCGGGGCTGATCGCTTCTTCTATCTTTCGACGGTCGATAAGAACGCCAACGGCTACCCCTTCGGGTCGGGCCAGGTGAATCAGCCCGGTATGGCCGAGGCTATGATGGGCGCTCCGAATGCCACGTGGGAGGTCTCACACAAGACGGACGTGGGTCTGGACCTTGAGATGTTCAACGGGGCCATCCGTTTGCAGGCAGACTATTTTTACGAATATCGGGACAATATCCTCCTGAAACGGGCTCAGATACCGGACATTATGGGAGCTCCCTGGGGCAATACGCCGTGGGCCAACCTGGGAATTGTCAAGAACCAGGGTTTCGATGGCATGATCGAGGTGTCGCATACGACCAGCTATGGACTCTATTTTGCGCTGCGGGGGAACGTTACCTTTGCCCGCAACAAGATCATTGAAGATGACACGGCAGATGCGCTTTGGTCGTACCAGAATACCCGGGGGACCCGTGTAGGACAGCCGTTTGGTTACGTGGCCTTGGGCCTGTTCCAGAGCCAGGAGGAGATTGACAGTTCGCCCAAGCAGGAGCTTGGCTCTTATACGGTCGGTGATGTGAAGTATAAGGATATCAACGAAGACGGAGTGATCAATGCCTACGACAAGGTGCCGATCGGTTATGCCCGCACTCCGGAGGTCATGTTCGGTTTCGGCGGCACGATTGCCTATAAGGGCTTTGATCTGACGGTGAACTTTACGGGAGCGGGGAATACGTCCACGTTCTTCGACAGTGAAGGCATGTGGCCGTTCCAGTTGGATTATCCCGGCTACAACGTCGTTCATGAGTATTTTGACAACCGCTTCATTCCGGGCGGGGACAGCGAACGCAATGCTCGAGCCAAATACCCGGTCGTTCACAACGGAACCTCCTCGAACAACTATCAGGCAAGTACGCTTTACCAGCGTGACGCTTCATACATCAAATTGAAGACTGCTGAGATCGGTTATAACTTCCCGAAACGGATCTATGCCAAAATGGGCCTGGGCGGGCTGCGAGTCTTTGTCAATGGAAACAACCTGTTGTGTTTCGACGACCTGAAGGTTATCGATCCGGAGTCGGATTACGGTACCGGAGGCTATCCTACGCAACGTGCCCTCACTTTGGGAATTCAGGCTACTTTCTAATCTAAATTACTTTTGAAGCGATGAAATGTATCTGTAAATATTTATTGGTTTTTGCATCGGCAAATGAAGCGAGGAAATCAAATGTCAAACAATGCACAAATAAACCGCTAATAAAGTCAAATAAACATCTATTAATGAACGATTAACGCCTCCTATTAAGGGGCGTTTCTTTTTACATACGTTGTATTTGATTTGTCGATTTTTTGTTGTTAATTTGTTGCTCGAAATAATTTGAGCAACAAAAGCAACAAATATGGGAGCAGCAAAAGAACCTATCCGCCTCCGGAAGCGGACGACGCCGACAGGCAATGTGTCGTTATACCTGGACATATATTTGAACGGCAAGCGGTCGTATGAATACCTGAAAATGTATCTCGTCCCCGAAAAGACAAAAGCCGACAAAGAGAAGAACCGGCAGACTTTGCAGCTGGCCGAAGCCGTCAAAGCGAAACGGATTGTCGAATTACAGAACGGCGAATTTGGGTTCAATGCAGCGTACAAACTCGAAACCAATTTTCTCGATTATTACCGGGCAATGTGCGAAAAACGACACGGGAGCACAGACAGCAACGGGAATTGGGGAAATTGGCATAGCTGCCTGAAACACCTCGAACGATATTGCAAACCGAACACCACGTTCAAGGACATTACGCCGGAATGGATAGAGGGCTTTCGGGAGTATTTGGATAAAACCGCCCGTTGCAGGGATAAGCGCAAGAAGATAGTAACGGACGAGATTTCAAAGCCGTTGTCGCAAAATTCCAAAGTAAGTTATTTCAACAAACTGCGGGCATGTATAAATCAAGCGTTCGACGACCGCATTATGCCCCATAACCCCCTGCGGGGTATCGAGGGGTTCAAAGCGGGGGAATCGGAACGATGCTACCTCACCCTCGACGAAGTAAAGGCTATGGCTGCGGCGCATTGCAAATACCCTGCTTTGAAAAAGGCGTTTATGTTCAGTTGCCTGACAGGAATCCGTAAGAGCGACATCGAAAAAATGCGGTGGAAAGAAGTCCAACAGCACGGGGAGTTCACCCGTATTATTTTCAAGCAGAAGAAAACGGGCGGGCAAGAATATCTCGACATCAATCCACAGGCAGCCTCCTACTTGGGCGAGCGAGGTAAGCCCGACGACAGAGTGTTTGTCGGCTTCAAATATAGTTCCTATATGATAACGGAGTTAAGAATGTGGGCAGTTCGTGCTGGTATAACAAAGGATATAACCTTTCATTCAGGCCGGCACACTTTCGCCGTTTTGATGCTCGACCTCGGAGCAGAAATTTATACCCTGCAAAAATTACTCGGACACAAAGAGATTCAGACCACCCAAATATACGCCAAGATTCTCGACAAAAAGAAGCAAGAGGCCGTGTCGATGATACCGAACATATTGCCGGAAGAAACCGACAAAGAATAGCGGCTACGGCGTTTTCCTGAACATTTCTCCCTGCCCCGTTAGCAACCAATGGGCGGACACGCCGTAATCTCTGACAAGGTACACCAACCACGGTAATTGTGCGCTATTCTGCGTGGTATTGGGATTTTTCGCTTCGAGGGCATTCAGGTTCCACCGGTTGATATTATATCGGTCGGTAAACGTCTTTTTCCCTCGTATCACCCCCTTTGCTTTCAGGGCGTATAAAGCCTCGAAAAATCGGGCTGTTATTTTTTCGTTTTCGCTTTGATGCATATCTTTTCTGAATGGGCGTTTGCGGCCTTGAATTTTGCGTCTATTTTATTTTCTCGCTCCTGTAATAATCTTTGCCATTTTGCAACCAATTCGGGGCTGAAATCGGGCTTTTTGTGTCCGATAACTATCAACTCGTAGTCTCGCAACTCTTCGGGGGTCATTACAGGCATATATTTCTCAATGTCGAGCAATGCAAGCATATTTTCGAGCATTGTTTTCCGAATGTCCGCATACTTGGGTTCTTCAATCATATCCCCCTCGCCGGTCAAAAACCAACGGGCGTTGATGTCAGGCAACTTCGATACGATTGTCATTACCGGCGTGATACCGAAATTTTCCCCTTTTAGCAACTTGGCAAGATATTGAGGCGTCCAGCCCAACAAATCAGCAAACTCCCGTTGTCGCCCGCCTGTTTTATATTTGATTATTTCGAGTAACCTTGTGTTCATAAATTTCAATATAACGGTACTTTATATCGGATTTGTCCGAACTCTATTATCCTGCAACGGCAGAGGTGGCATTGCCTCCCTGCTGGGCAGGCATTTTTTTGCCTTCCGCAATTTGCTGTTTCAACAAGGCAACCAACTCGTCTATCTGCTTGTCCTTGCTTTTCAGGCTTTCGGCCTGCGTTTGTATCACCTCCCAAACATTTGCCGGAATAGTTACGACACTTGTTCCCGCCTCCACGGAGTTCAGCATATTGCCCTCGCCTGTCATTATCCAAACTTCGTTTATATTTCTATCGACAGACGCCAATTTCTGCACAAATCTTTCCGACAAAGGCACTTTTCCATTTACTATCTGTGAGAATGATGACTTTGTATAGCCTAACTTCTCGGCTAATTCTCGCTCGTTTTCGGCGTATTCCATAAAAACGAGCCAATTTATCACCTTTTTAACCCTTTGTGTTTCTGTCATTTGCAAACTAACTTAAAATTAAATCGCAACTTTGTGTCGAAAATTTTGTTTGAAATCGAAACAAAGTTTATATTTGCACACAGGTTTTAATAAAACCGCATTCAAAAATATGAAGAAAAATTTGAAATCGAAAATAAACCAAACAGTAAATGCAAAAATAATGGAACAAAAGGTTTTCAAAACGGCCTATCAAGAGGAACAGGAAGCCAAAGATATGGCTATCTACAACGAATGGAACGAGTTAATGTCCGTTCCCGGACAAAGTGCAACAGGCGTAACCCAACATTTGATGCAGAAGTACAACATCCATTCTTCATCAACTATTTGGGTTATGCGTAAAAGAGCCGAAAAACGGCTTAAAAGGGAGGGAAAATTATGAGTACAAAGTTAAGCCCCGAAGCTGCACGAGCCAAGTACGAGTACAACAAGAAATACCAGCAACGGTATTGGGAGAAAAAAGCTGCGTCAAAACGGGCTGCTGCCCAACAACAGATACAGACGGAACCGGTTTCGGTTTCCCGCAATGGTATGGACGACCAACGGTACATCACGGCTCTCGAAGCCTCGAACAAAACACTCAACAGCGAAAATCGACGGCTCGTGAGGCTTTTGCATAACTATCAGAAAATTATCGCTCAATCAACGGTTGCGGCTTTATGAAAAAGAACAAACAGACAATCGCAAAATATACCCGCCTGTATGCAATAGGCTTATGGGGAATCCTATCCATCATTTGGCTTTCCGGCGAACCAATAGACGATATGGCTTTGGGAAAATTCTGCTTGCTGAAAGGAATTGGGCTGGCATCGCTGGGGTTATGCTGCCTCGTAGGAAAAAGGCTCGATAAAGCAGGACTGCTGCCTGATATGGACGATGAAAATGATTGTGAGATATGAGTTGCCCGGTATGTAACGGATACCCCGGTTGCCCAAGTTGCACACCGGAACCTCGAATGATAACCTGCCCTGCCTGCAACGGAACGGGCGAAATCTACTACAACGAGAACGGAGACCGAATCTCCGAGGAAGAATACGCCCTGCTGCCCGCCGATGCAAGAGAGGTTGAAAGTTGCGAAGAATGCTACGGGGCAGGTAGCATAGAAGATATTTACGGACTTGATTATGACTAACGCAATGAATGATAAAGACAAACAACACCGCTCGGAGGAATTTCAAGAACTAACCTCCAAAATAGACCGGCTCGAAAAAATAGCCCTATTGGGGGCAAAAAACGTCCTGACGATAGATGATGTTGCCCTAATAACAGGGTTCACGAAAGGGCACATATATCGCCTGACAAGCGGGCAAAAAATCCCGCACTACAAGCCCAACGGACGTACTCTCTATTTCAAGAAAGAGGAAATCGAAGATTGGATGCTGCAAAACAAGATACAAACAAACACCGAGATTGAAAGTGCAGCCACCACCTACACAGCAATCAACAAAAAAAAGTGAGTTATGGACGATAGCCTCAATACAGCGAAAGCCCGCATCCGGGCAGCCTTTGAATCCGGAATCAGGATGACAACGGCACAGGGAAACCGCATCGGCAAAACCGTCGATTTCCGCAAAATTGTATCGCTCCTCAAAAGCGAGGGATTCGACATACAAAGCTATTGGAACGAAAAGGACGGGCGGCGTTGGAAAACCTACTACCACCAATACCCGCTGCCGCAGAAAGGGACACGCATGAATGAATTGGGGCAATCCAAACTGCAATTATAAACCGGCTGGGGAGGCGAGGCGGCATTACGCTAAGGTGGTGATTTAAGTGCGCTCACGGACTTCGCCACCTCTATTTCGCAGGTTCGAACCCTGCCCCCAGCGCAAGCAAAGCCCGAAGCTGTAAGAGGGCAAAAAAAATCAGCAATTATGAGTGACATCATCGAAATCAAACAGGCTGAGATGCTGCAAGCAATCAACCGGGCGGAGGTAGATACCCAAATCGCCACCGCAAAGCAGTACCCTCGTGATATTTACGGGGCATTGAACAACATCAAGACAATCGCCACGCTCGACAATTCGACGGCAGAAGATTGTTTCTATGCCCTGCGCCGACAGGGGACACTCATCGAGGGCGTATCGGTACGCCTCGCAGAGATTATCGCCGGATCGTGGGGAAATATGCGGGTACAAACCCGTATCATCGGCAACGACGGCAAGACGATCACGGCACAGGGCGTATGCCATGACCTTGAAACCAATCTTGCCGTTTCGGTCGAAGTGAAACGCCGTATCACGGACAAAAGCGGCAAAACCTACTCGGAAGATATGCAGGTTACAACCGGCAACGCAGCATCGGCAATCGCTTTCCGAAATGCAGTTCTGAAAGTAGTTCCCAAAGCCGTAACAAAACGGGTCATCGACGAAATCAAACAGGTTGCGCTCGGCAAAGCCATAGACCTCGAAACCCGCAGGCAGAATATGATTGCCTACTTCGGCAAACTGGGTGTATCGCAGACGGACATCCTCACCTACTGCGGCGTGAAACGTATCGAGGAAATCACCAGCGAAATGGTGTTCGAGTTGAGCGGCTTGAAAAACGCCATAAAGGAGGGCACAACGACCGTAGCCGAAACATTCAAGCAGAACACCGCCGACGCAGAGAAGTTGGCCGAGGACGCCCGAAAACAAGCCGAGGCCAAACGCCGCAAGGTGGCAGAGGCTGCCGCCGCAGCTACGGCTGCAACACAAGGTGGCGGACAACCCTCCGAAACATCGGAGGCCGTGAATCCCGAAACAGGCGAAGTAACAAAAAAATAACCGCTCGAAAGAGCATAATTCAATATAACAATGGATAACGTAGAAATCAAAAAATCGAATCTCGAAGCAGCGTACAAACAAGCTGACGACAACACGAAAAAACGGCTCGCCACATTGTTCGGCGATGCGGTAACAACCAAAGACGACCGCCCAGTAACGGAGCGTATCAAGACGTTCGAGGACGCAATGGCTGCACTCGACAGCAACCACCCATTTGTATGCGATTCCCGAGCGTTTTGCGCCCAATCCGACAACATCAGCCCTGATATGCTGGCGTATCTCAAACTCCGCATCATCTGCGCTGCCTTAAACGAGGGCTGGGAACCACAGTTTACAGAGGATGAGTGGCGGTATTATCCTTGGTTTTACCTCTACACACAGGCGGAACTCGACGACATGGGCAACGGGGAAAAGCAGGAGCGGCGAATGATTGACACCGCTGACTATGTAACTGAATATGCGGGCTTCGGCTTTGCGTATTCGAATTACGCCCCCTCGTATACGAGTGCGTACAGCGGCTTTCGCCTTTGCTTGCGGAGCAGCGACCTCGCCATTTACTGCGGAAAGCAGTTCATCAAATTATGGGCTGATTTCAACTTAACCCGCAAATAAAAATATCAGGGAGGGATTTTCACCCTCCCTATTTTCAAAACCTCAAAATTAACAGAAATGGATATTCAAAACATCGTAAAAGACCTGCAAAAGTGGCAGGAGGAAAACAAAGAAAACCGGAGCGTAATCATTATTACCTCTGAATGTATCGCAAAATCCGAGGGGGGGGGTAAACGCACCAGCGCATCTCTCATAGGGGTTGTTGGTTCAGAAGGGATGCTCGTGCCCTCCCTTGCAAATGCCATTACCCAACACTCCGATTTCATCGACCTACTCCGTAAGGCCACAAAAGTTGCGGCAATAGATACAATTTCCCAAACCATTAAAGACGTAAATTAGTATGAGCAATACAGTAATACGACCCAAAGACCAAGTCGAATGGCTCGAATACCGCAAAGACGGTATCGGTAGTTCCGAAGTAGCGACAATCCTCGGCCTCAATCCGTGGGAAACTCCTTACCAGCTATGGAGACGCAAAAAAGGGCTGGACGCCCCCAAAGACGAAACCTTTGCGATGAAAGCCGGGCATTATCTCGAAGATGCCGTATCGCAGTTTTGGGCTGACGCAACAGGCCGAGAGGTCATCAAAAGTTCAGCCGGAGATTGGTTGTTCAAGAACAACGAAAAAGGGTTCTTGCAAGCCTCCCCCGACCGTACTTATTGGCTGGACGGCCACCGAAACCCGAACAACAAAGGGATATTGGAGTGTAAAACAACCCAAATGTCAATCGACCCCGACGACCTGCCGAAGCATTGGTTCTGCCAGGTTCAATACCTGCTCGGAGTTTCGGAATTTAAGCAAGGTTCGCTGGCTTGGCTCTGTTCCGGCCGAGAATTCGGGTACAAGGACATCGCATTTGTTCCGGACTTCTTCGGATGGATGATTGAGGAGGTTGAACGCTTTTGGGTTGATAACATCATCGGAAACGTGGAACCGGATGCGACTACCGTTACGGACGTTATCACGAAATACGCCCGCCATACGGAGGGAAAAATCATTGAGGTTAGCGATGACATCCTCTCGGCCTGCAATCAACTGAAAGTGGTAAAAGCAGAACTTGCCAAACTCGAAGCCACCAAAGAAGAACTCGAATCGAAAATCAAAATGGGCTTCGGGGATGCAGAAGCCATCAGTTACGGAGGCCAAACCCTCGCAACGTGGAAAACGTCCAAAGACAGCGCAAAATTCGATAGCAAGGCTTTCGGGAAAGTCCACCCCGACCTTGCACAAGAGTTCACGAAGATAGTACCGGGCACACGCCGATTTATCCTAAAATAGAGGGAATGTATGCAATATCAAACCAGCAGCGAGAGGAAATTATCAAACTTCTCGCTGCTTTACAAGACCTGCCCGACAAAGATACCAAGACTATCAATATCAAACGCCGAGCGGTCATACTGACAAGGAAGTTGAACAATAAAAAGCAGATAGACAATGACACCAAATGATTTTTTAGGGCAATTATGGGAGTATAAACTGAACAGTTAAATTTTCTTCGCTCAAAATATGATTGTATTATAATCATTTTATTATTTTCGCAAAACCAAAAGTAACAGAGTATGAATAAGAAAGAACATAGCACTGTATATGGGTGGGAGTGGCCGAAAGGCCTCCCTACGCTCCTGTTATGCGTGGTAGCCCTAAATACGGTGCTTTTTAACACTATACGGCTATGATTACGTTACGTTCCAATCAATCAGAGCCGATAAACAAGGCGATTGCATTCTTCAACGAAAAGAAGCCGAAACCGAGTTTGATAGTACTCCCCACAGCGTGGGGAAAATCAATCCTTACTGCTTTCGTTGCGAAGAACAGCACGGATAAATTGCTCGTTTTACAGCCCTCAAAGGAGCTGTTGGAGCAGAACTACAAAAAATACCTATCGCTATGCGGGTTCGTAACCAACGCCGGTATCTACTCCGCATCATTCGGTCGAAAGGACATCGCACAAATTACCTACGCCACTATCGGCAGCATAAAGTCGCTCGGAGCGACATTCAAACAAATGGGCTTTACCAAAATGCTCATTGACGAGGCGCATCTATATCCCCGTGAATCCGATAGTATGCTCGGCAAGTTCCTCGAAGAAAGCGGGATCACATACGTTCTCGGCATAACGGCCACGCCTGTCAAATTACAGACCAACCGAGACCTCGACGGCAACACCTTTTCCAAACTTGTGATGCTGACCTCCCGCAGCAAGAAAGGCAATTTTTTCAAGGACATTATCCACGTCGGGCAGGTTCGGGAAATGGTAGAACTCGGATTTTGGAGCAAACTCGTGTATCAGGCTGCCGATTTTGACGACAGTATGCTCGTGTTCAACTCCTCCAAATCCGAATACACGGAATACAGCGTTCAACAAGCATACAATGCCAACAACGGCGCAGGCGGCATAATCGACGCACTCAACAGCAACAAAGACCGCAAGCATATCCTCGTGTTTGTTCCAAGCGTACAGGACGCTATCGACCTATCGCAACGGTATGAAAATTCAGCCGTGATATACGGCGATATGGATAAGCGGCAACGGGATTTCGTCATATCGGAGTTCCGAGCCGGACGCATACGGGTAATTTTCAACGTGCGGGTGCTTTCAACGGGTTTCGACTACACGGGGATAGATTGTATTGTTCTCGGCATTTCAACGGCCTCAATCGCCCTGTATTACCAAATCATCGGGCGTGCTACACGTATCGACGAGGGCAAACAGGACGCCCTCATTATCGACCTCGGCGGCAATGTAGCCCGTTTCGGCAAGGTCGAGGACATCACATTTGAACGGGGGAAGATATGGAGAATGTTCGGCAGCGGCGGGAAGCTGTTGAGCGGCATACCTATCAGCGACATCGGACGGGTAACGAAACAGGACGTGGACGCAATGGATGCCGGGCGGAAAGCCGTTATCGAGGTCATGCCTTTCGGCAAGTATAAAGGCGAGCGCATCGCCGACATTCCGGCCAGCTATCGACAATGGTGTTTGGCAAATTTCGAGTGGAAAGCCCACAACGAAAACCTCCGGCAATCACTCTTAGCTACACTTAAAAATTAAGGATATGGCAAGACCCAAGAAAAATAATGCAGAGTATTTCACGCATGACGCTGATATGCGGAATGACGTGAAAATAAAGGCTCTCCGCCGTAAATTTTCCCACACAGGGTATGCCGTATGGAATTACCTGTTGGAAACACTCACCGACAGCGATTTTTTCGAGGTTGAGTGGGAGGAAATAAACATCGAACTCCTTGCGGCGGATTATGACGTATCGGTTAGCGAGCTGACCGAAATTGTTGAATACTGCGTAAAAATCGGGTTGTTGCAGCGGGCTGGGAATAAACTCATTTCCAAAGCCCACCAGCAACGGTTCTCCTCTTTGCTCGCAAACCGTGAACGGAAGCGCATTTCAGAGGGGCAAAACGCAAGTATGCCGAATAATGGCGGAGTTATGGCGAGCCAAAACCCCGTAAAAACTGATGAAACTGATGCAAGCGGCAACCCGAAACAACATAGTAAAGGAGAGGAGAGCAAAGGAGAGGAAAAGAAAGGAGAAATAAAATATCCTTATCAGGATATTGCCGACCTGTGGAATTCGATATGCAAGAGCCTACCGAAAATATCGAAGTTATCAGACCCTCGTCGGGCTAAGATAAAAGCCCGGCTCAACGAGTTCGGCAAGCCCGAAAGTTGGATGCCGACCTGCGAGGCTTTGTTTGAGGCAGTCGAGGCATCCAGTTTCTTGCGGGGCGAAAACAAATCGAATTGGCAAGCGACGTTCGATTGGCTGTTCAGCAACGGCACGAACTGGGTTAAGGTCATGGAGGGCAACTACACCAACAAAGGCCAGCAACACAAAACCGGTTCCACCACCCTCGGCTGTGATGAGCGCATCGAGAACGGACGCCGGACGTATGGGTCGGGAAAGGTTACAATCCCGATGAACGCTCCTCCCCGTCCGGGCGATAAATACGCTTGGGATAGTTCAACGCAAAAATGGGTGCTGTTATGATGCGGTGGAGAGAGTTGGGAATAGAAATCCCGTACAATCGCACGAGCGGCAACATCAAGACCTACTGCCCTCAATGTAGGGACAGCCGCCACAACAAACGGGATAAAAGCCTATCGGTGGACTTGGCGACAGGTGTATTCAACTGCCACTACTGCGGGTGGGCAGGCTGCGCCGTCGAAAAAGAGCAGCGGTGGGACAAACCGTTTTACAACCCTCGCCCGCTGGCTCGACAGAAGCCCGAATACAAAAAACCCAAACAGACAGGCAATACTGCTATGAGCAGCAAGGCCATTGCTTGGTTTGCAGGGCGGGGTATCAGCAAAAAGACGCTCGAACAAATGCGGGTTACGGAGGGTATGGAATGGATGCCACAGAAAAACGGTCAGGCCAACACAATCCAATTCAACTACTACCGCAGGGGCGAATTGGTAAACACGAAGTTCCGCACGGGCGACAAGTGTTTCAAAATGGTATCGGGGGCAGAATTGCTGCCATACAATATCGACGCTATCAAAGGGCAAAAAGAGTGTATCATAACGGAGGGCGAAATGGATGCCCTTTCGTTCATTGAGTGTGGCCGTACCGACGTTGTAAGCGTTCCGAACGGGGCAAATGCCAACCTCTCTTACCTGGACGATTATATCGAGGAGTATTTCGACGACAAAGATACGATTTTCATCGCATCGGACACCGACACCAAAGGCGTTATCTTACGGGACGAGTTGTTACGGCGTTTCGGAGCTGACCGCTGTCGCATTCTCGAATATGGGGAGGGATGCAAGGACGCCAACGAGCATTTGATGAAGTTCGGACGGGATAGCCTGCTGAAATGCCTCGACGATGCGCCGGAGGTAAAGGTAGAGGGTATTTTTACGGTTTCGGACTTTGAGCAATCGCTGGACGCCATTTTTGAACACGGCTTGCAAAAGGGCGTAACAATCGGGCACGACAATTTCGACCGGTTGTGTTCATTCGAGACCAAACGCCTCTGCATCGTAACAGGTATTCCGGGCAGCGGTAAATCGGAGTTCATCGACGAAATTGCCGAACGGCTCAATATGCGGTACGGGTGGAGATTCGCATATTTCAGCCCCGAAAACGCCCCGCTCGCCTATCACGCATCCAAGTTGATAGAGAAGTTTACCGGCAAGAAATTCAGCAAGGAAACGCTTAAATTCGGGGAATATCGGCTGGTAAAAGAACACCTCGAAGATAACTTTTACTTCATCAGCCCAGCAGATAATTTCCGAGTAGATACAATCCTCGAAAAAGCCAAATTCCTCGTCCGGCGGCGGGGCATTAAAGCCCTCGTAATTGACCCATACAACCGATTGGAGAGCCAACAGGGAAACCGGAATGAAACGCAGTACATCAGCGAACTGCTCGACAAGCTGACGAATTTCGCTCAAATCAATGACATCCTCATAATTCTGATGGCGCACCCGACCAAGCAGCCGAAGAACAAAGACGGAGTAATTGAAGCCCCGACGCTGTATGACATCAGCGGCTCGGCCAACTTCTACAACAAAGCAGATTTCGGCATCGTGGTTCACCGGAACCGCCTTGAAAATACGGTCGAGGTTCACGTTCAGAAAGTCAAGTTCCGACACCTCGGAGAGTGCGGGACTTGCCTATTCAAGTACAACATCAACAACGGGCGGTACACACCGTTCGACGGCGCAAGTTTCGACGCTATTGCATGGGACAATACCAACCACCTGCAACAACACCAACAAGAGCTGTTGGAGGAGGCATACCGCAGCAGCGTGTTTGATTTCCGAGACGACGATATGCCGGACGACGATTGCCCATTCTAACAATATGGAAGCGAATATAATATATAACATTGACTGCCTTACGGGGTTACGCAATCTGCCCGACGATAGCATAGATTGTTGTGTTACCTCCCCGCCGTATTTCAACCTGCGGGATTATGGAGTGAGCGGTCAGATCGGGTTAGAGGATACGCCTGAACAATACATTCAAAAGCTGGTCGGCGTATTCCACGAGGTAAGGCGGGTATTAGCCCCTGCGGGAACATTATGGGTAAATATCGGGGATTGCTATGCTGGCAGCGGAAAAGGGGCAGCAAACTATCCCGACAATGCCATGAAATACAAACAGGGGACAAATCGAGGGACTGTCGGGCGTTCGGCCATAGTCAAGAAATTCGATGGCTACAAGAGCAAAGACCTCATCGGCATACCTTGGATGCTGGCCTTTGCGTTACGGGCGGACGGCTGGTTTCTGCGGCAGGATATTATTTGGGCAAAGCCTAACCCCATGCCGGAAAGTATGAAAGACCGGCTCGCATTTGTTGATATGCAGTACGGGAACGGGACACCCTGCGACATCGAAACACCCGCTCCGACCGTTACCACCAACCCCAAACACCAACTCGTTACCTGCAAACCGTGGATAATGAACACGAGTTTCAAAAACACAGGGAGCAGCATCGACGAACCGGCACAGACAGTAACGGCAAACCGGAAATGGCACTACCTGATGAACCCGCAATTCCAATCCGCAGGAGGTTCAGTCGATAGCCCATGTTTTACGCTCATCGCTCGTATGGATAAAATGCCTCCGTACCTCATTCAGACAGAACAGGGCGAAATGGCTATCGTTATCGAACCGGACGACAGCCCCGCAATGGTAAAAATCAAACAATTTATGGCATTGTACGGCATTATCGACATCAAAATGCGAATGCTCCGCATACCGGAATTGAAACGGATTATGGGTTTCCCCTCCGACTATGTTCTCGTCGGGACACAGGCCGACCAAAAGAAATTCATCGGTAACGCCGTGGAAGTCAATATGGCACGGGTTCTCTGCGAGGCTCTTTGCGCTCGACTGATTGAGGAGGACATCAAGCCGATTCGGGCGGCTGCATAGCCAAAACGAAACGCAAATAAAAAAAACGCACTATAAATCATCGAATTATGAAAGTGAAAGAAATCATCAAGTATCTGCACAACTACCAAAAGTGGCGGCGAGGGGCTGACCTCCCGATGCCCAACCCCAAAGAATTGGGGATAGCTATTGACGGGGCTATTCGTGAACTGCGAAACTTCCAACGGCTGAAAATCAAACTCGACAAGAAAAGCCCCAAATGAAATGCCACTACATATACACCGAAAACGGCGAAAAGGTGCTTATCCCATACTGTTGGCCGGTAGTTCTTTCGGGGGATATGTCGCAATGCACCTGCCGCACTGAAAAGACCTTTGCGGCTTTCGAGCGGGAACGGTACAATGAAACCGTCAAGGCTCTGCGGGCGGAAATAAAGGATTTGGAACACGAAAACGCCTATCTCAATAGGATAATCAAAAAACTCACAAAACAAAAACGTAAAAAATGAAAACAATGACGAAAGAGCAGCTTGCGGAGCTGCTGAACGGTAATGAGTACCGTGATGAAATGACAAAGGAACAGGAACAGGCTGCCAAGCAAAACAATCTGCTGGTGCTGTTCGGTGCATCGGATGACCTGCTCGAAATGCGAGGGGCTATCCGTGATGAAGTCGGAGCCTATGACGGCGGAGAGTATGCGCTGGCGTTGGACGGCGAACTGTATGCCGACGGCGAGGAAGAAAACACCTACCACAAGGCCATAGGCAACGAGGTTCTTCCCATTTCGGACGAGTGCGACAACGACGACAATCCCCGCCTCATTCGAGCCGAGTGGTGTCCCGACGACCAACCGGCTTTGAGTTGGCGTATATCCTCCAATATTCCCTACGCCTCGTTCACAATCAAGGAGGACGGAGAACCTTACTGCGAGGGTATAATTATCGACATCGACGACATAATCCCCAACAACAAATAATACAACAATTATGGGAAACTTTGGAATTAAAATCGACCTCCTGAAACTGAAAAACAGTTTCGTAACCAACCTCAAAGGCAAGGCTGCCACGAAACGCTGCTTGGTTATCCCTATCGACGACAGCGGAGTTTACCTCGGCGAGAAAGGGGTGTATCTGAACCTCACAGCCGTTGAAATGCGGGAACAGCGTTACGGCGATACGCACGTCCTCAAACAAAGCCTCGCAAAAGAGGTGTACCAAGCCATGAGCGAAGAGGAACGCATGGCACAGCCCATATTCGGGGCGTTGAAACCTATCGAAAGCCAACAGCGGCAAATGGAAGTAACGCAGACTACCAACGCAGCAGAGGCAGTCGAAGACCCTGACGACCTCCCGTTCTGACATTCGGCGAACAAAAGCACGGCACAATTCGGGGAGCAATCCCCGTTTTGTCGTCTTGCCCGAATTCAGCCCCAAATTCAAACGATATGACAACAGATAAGCAAACACCCGACAAGCCAAAAAGAAAAGCACAGAAGCCGCAGAAACAGCCAAAAATGGATATGTTCACGGCTATATGCAAAAGCGACCTAAAAATAGAGGTCGTCAAAGAATACCTATTCCACCCCACCCGCAAATGGAGGTTCGACTATGCCATACCCGACCATAAAATAGCCCTCGAAGTCGAGGGTGGTGTGTGGACAGGTGGACGTCATACCCGCCCGCAAGGGTTTCTCAGCGACATCGAAAAGTACAATGCCGGAACATTGCTCGGCTGGCGGATATTCAGAGTAACGCCCGACGACTTATGCAGGTTGAAGACGCTGGAATTGATAAAACAGGCTATTTCCGTCTGAAAACTCATTTTTTTGCCCAAAAAGTGATTATAATACAATCATATTGGCTAATTTTGTCGAAACTAACAAATTCAAAGGATGATAAAATTTTCAGAATTCGTATCGCTCGGCCACCCTGATAAGATTGCGGACTATATTTCGCAATATCTCCTCGACCGGTACATCGAACACGACCCGCAAACCCGTTATGCGGTTGAAGTGCAAATCAAGGGCTACCAGGTAACGCTCGGCGGCGAGGTATCAAGTAAGCACCATTTTTCAGCACAGGAGATACGGGATTTTGTCCGTGCATCTGTAAACGAAATCGGGTACACACGAGAATATCAGCAGAAATGGGGTGCTGACAATACCATTTGTGGCGACCTGCTCGACGTGGCTATCTATATCTGCCAACAGAGCAACGACATTGCACAAGGGTTGTCCGGCTGGGGCGACCAAGGCATTTTCTTCGGTTATTGTGAGTACCGTCCCGATACCTGCGGAATGCCTCTCGACCATACCCTCGCCAAAAGATTATGCAAAGACCTGTTCGAGAGTGGCATCGGAGGCCTCGACATCAAAACGCAGGTCATTACCCGCAATGATAAGGTCGAAAAGGTCATCGTTGCAATCCCGCTGCTCGATGACACGAGCAAAAAGACCGTGAAACACTTTGTGCGCTCACGTATCAAAGGCCGGTATCAGCTCATCATCAACGGCACAGGCCGATACGTCAAACACTCGTCTATCGCAGACTGCGGTACAACCGGTCGCAAATTGGCGGTGGATTTCTATGGAGGCAACAGTAAACTCGGCGGCGGTTCCCCTTGGACGAAAGATGCAAGCAAGGCTGACCTCACGCTGAACCTCGCCGCCCGCCGCCTCGCTATCAACTACTCGATGAAATACAAAACGGACGTAACGACCGCCCTCGCCTGCTGCATCGGCAAACAGGCGGTGGATTTCATCGTTCAAGACACGGCGGAAAACACGTTGGCCGAGGGGACAATGGACATCAATCCACAGGAGATATGCAAGGAGTTCAAGTTGAACACCCCGATTTATGCGTCTATGTGCCGCTGGGGGCTGTTCGGCGAATATCAACAAGACAAAGTATGGGAATAGGACTATGAAAACGGAACTCGTAAAACTCTCTCAAATACGGGTGAACGGGGCAAACCCTCGTATCATCAAAGACGACAAGTTTGCCAAGTTGGTAAACTCGATTCTCGATTTTCCGAAGATGCTGGAACTTCGCCCGATTGTGGTGGACGATACACTCGTTTGCTTGGGCGGAAATATGCGTTACCGGGCATTGACTTTCATAGCCGAGATGCCTATTGACGACCTGAAATCTCGACTGTGCGATATTCGAGGTTTTCAGAAAAAAACCGAAGCCGAGAAAGAGGCTTTGGTTGAACATTGGGAACGTTGGCAGGATAACCCGACCGCTCCCATTATCCGTGCTGCCGACTTATCGGATGAAGAACAAAAGGAGTTTATCATCAAGGACAACGTGGGCTATGGCGAATGGGACTACGATATGCTGGCGAATGATTGGGAGGCAGAAGACCTCGAAGATTGGGGGCTGGACGTATGGCAGTCCGACAACAACGACGGCGGCGACAGTGCAGGCGAAAGCAGCAAACCAGCCAACGGCTCTTTGGCCGACCGCTTCGTTATCCCTCCGTTCTCAATTCTCGACACCCGCAAAGGCTATTGGCAAGCCCGAAAAAAGGTTTGGAGGGAACTTATCGGGGACATGGGCGAAAGCCGCAACGACACGTTAATAACAAGCCCCGAAATCAAGTACAAGGACATCTACCAAAAGACACGGGAGCATCGAGAATCGCTCGGCCTGTCGTTCAAAGAATACCTCGACAAATATGTGCCGGAGGAGGTCAAAGAGCGGGAGGCGGCCAAAGTGCTGTCGGCGGGCGTATCATTGCTCGACCCTGTTATGGCTGAACTCATTTGCCGTTGGTTCGGGTTGGAAAAATGCAAGACGTTCGACTGTTTCGCTGGCGATAGCGTATTCGGATATGTATCGGCCTATCTCGGCAATGAATTTACCGGCATCGAACTCCGGCCGGAACAGGCTCAACTCAACAATGAACGGGTGGAGGGTATGGCCGCCCGCTACATCTGCGATGACGGGCAAAACGTCGGGCAACACATTGAGCCGAACAGTATGGATTTGCTGTTTAGCTGTCCGCCGTACTATGACCTCGAAAAATATTCCGACCTCGAAAACGATGCGTCCAATCAGGGAACATACGAGGAGTTCCTTACGATTCTGACGAACGCTTTCAAATCCGCCCTCGGCTGTCTGAAAGAAAACCGGTTTGCGGTTATTGTTGTCGGAGACGTTCGGGATAAGAAAACTGGCTTCTACTACAATTTCATCGACGATATGAAACGCATCTTCAAAGAAAACGGAGCCGCCCTGTATAACGAACTCATCCTCATTGAGACGGGAGCCAGCACAGCCCTCCGTGCCGCCCGTTATATGGAGAGCCGCAAGGTTGCCAAGATGCACCAAAATATCCTCGTATTCTACAAAGGCAACACAAAGGAAATCAAGAACAACTACAAAAAAATTGAATATGCAAGCGAAGATTTGGAACTTTTCAGAGTGGATAGCGGAGACGAACCCGCAGAAGATTAGGGAACATTTCGATGCGCTGTTACGCAAAGCGGGGTTCAATATCCTCCGCTTTACGGCGCATAATTTCAAACCGCAGGGATATACTGCCCTGTGGCTGCTCTCGGAAAGCCATTTTGCCGTACACACGTTCCCTGAGTATGGCAAGACGTATATCGAGTTGTCGAGTTGCAACCTCGAATATTACCAGCGTTTTTTGGAAATGACAAAGGAGTTGTAAAATGAGCGAGGCACAACAGAGAAAGCGTCGGCAGTTGAAACTATCCCGCCTCGAAATCGTGGCGCAACTCTACAAACGGGGTTACAGCATACGGAAAATCCAGTCCGAGGTAATGAAACGTCTCGGGCTGGAAACCTATTCGACGGCCACCGTGAACAGGGACATCCAAACCCTCCTCAAAGAGTGGCGGGAAAGCCGCTTGGAGAACATGGATTTGGCCTTACAACTCGAATTGGAGCGTATCGACGAAACGTGCAGGGAGTTGTGGGAACAATGGGAAAAGTCGAAAACTGACTACACCAAGACCGCCCGCAAACAGAAAGGTTCGCCGACACGGGACAGCCAAACGGGGGCGACATCTATCCGCACCTATCAAACCGAGCGGACGGAAACCGAGGTAACACGCCTCGGCGACCCGTCGTACATTGCGGAAATCAGACAGCAGCTTGCAGAACGCCGGAAGTTGCTCGGCCTGTACGCCCCTGAAAAGAAAGATATTTCGGGCGATATGAGTTTTGCGGCGTTCCTGATAGAGAGTGGCATCGTGGACGACAATGAGCAGAAATAATGACATATTGCGGCGGCGGGGCATCGACCTGATGCGTTCGTGGAGAGAGGATTGGAACCGATTTGTCCGGGACGGTCTCGGCGTTACCCTTGACAGGGAGCAGCAGGAGATTTTATCCAGTGTCCAATTCAATCCCCGCACGTCTGTTGCCTCCGGCACGGCTCGTGGTAAAGATTTCGTCGCTGCCTGCGCCGCCATATCGTTTCTGTACCTGACACCACGTTGGAACACCCAACGCCAACTCATAGAGAACACGAAAGTCGCCCTCACCGCACCGACCGATAGGCAGGTAAAGAACATTATGATGCCGGAAATTTCACGGCTCTACAACAGGGCGAAATCACGAGGCATCGTGCTGCCCGGCAGATTGAACGCCTATGACATTCGCACGGACAGCGATGAATGGTTCTTGACAGGATTCAAGGCCGACGAGAACAACCACGAGGCGTGGTCGGGCTTTCACGCTGTAAATACGATGTTCGTCATCACGGAGGCGTCCGGTATCAGCGACAACACATTTGAAGCGATTGAGGGAAACCTACAAGGCAACAGCCGTGTCTTGCTGGTATTCAACCCCAACACTCCTATCGGATATGCTGCCCGCAGCCAACGAGGGGAACGCTGGACGAAATTCCGGCTGAACAGCCTGACCGCTCCGAACGTCATTGAACATAAAATCATCATCCCCGGACAGGTCGATTACGAATGGGTTGTCGATAAACTCGAACAATGGTGTACCCGTATCGACAAATCGGAGGTGCAGGAAGAACTCGACGACTTCTGCTTCGAGGGAAAATGGTATCGCCCCGAAGACCTGTTCCGCAAAAAGGTTCTCGGCAAATTTCCGAAAGTGGCCGATGATGTGCTTATCCCGATGCAATGGATTGAAGCAGCGCAGGAACGCTGGCGGAAATACAAGGGGGAACGCACGGGAACAAATTGGCTCGGTGTCGATGTGGCTGGAATGGGACGGGACGCAACGGTCTATTGCAACCGCATCGAGAATTGGGTTGCGCCGTTCAAAAAGCACAATTCGGGCGGCACGGCAGACCACATGCGGGTTGCGGGCGACATCATCAATCACCGCCGCCAACACCCTACATCGTTCGTTAGCATCGACACAATCGGCGAGGGTGCGGGTGTCTATGCACGGGCACACGAGATTGACGACAGCCCGTATATCATCAGCTGCAAATACAGCGAGGGAGCAAAAGCCCGTGATAAAGAACTAACCGACATTACGGGGCAATACAAGTTCCTCAATATGCGGGCATACCTGTTTTGGTGCATACGAGATTGGCTCAATCCGAAAAATAACACGGGAGCCATGTTACCTCCGGACGAAGAATTTTCAGAGGAGGCAACCGAAATTCGGTGGTCATTTCGCTCCGACGGCAAAATAGTCATCGAACCAAAAGAGGACATCAAAAAGCGGCTCGGACTGTCTGCCCCCAAAAT
>OBJD01000017.1_pt1 | contig 34956 bp, 47 predicted proteins | sample 1518751 | NCBI WGS metagenome assembly OBJD01 (sample SAMEA728703, study PRJEB22492) | human gut metagenome | reverse complement strand
GTAGACAAAACAGAAATTTCTACTTCTCATGTGAGGGGGGTATTAAAATATGAAGGAGGTGAACATATATGGCAAGAGAAAGAAAAGCAGTAAAAGAATTAAGAGAAAGTGAAAAATATGAAAAAATTAGAGAAGATTTACTGGACCAATTAGAAAGAAATTTTACTTATGGACAACAATTTAAAGATTTAGTAGAAGATTATATGTCCCTCTGGATTGTAAAAAATTTGCTAATAGATGATATTAAAGCAAGAGGGGTTAGCATTAAGTGGAATAATGGTGGTGGGCAAAGTGGATACAAGAAAAATGATAGCATAGCTGAACTTAATAAAACTAATGCACAAATGCTAAAACTTTTAAATGAATTAGGAATTAAAGCTACTGTAGCAGATGGTGGTGATGATGATGAATTATAAAGTTTATTGTCATATATCACCAAATAATAAAGTCTATATAGGAATAACTCAACAAGAACCTAAACAAAGATGGCAAGGCGGAAATGGGTACAGAAAAAATTTACATTTTTATAGTGCTATTAAAAAATATGGATGGAATAATTTTAAACACATTATCTTATTTGATAAACTTACAAAAGAAGAAGCTGAGAAAAAAGAAATTGAATTAATAAAACAATACAATTCTACTAATAGAAAATATGGATATAATATCGAAAATGGTGGAACGTGCGTTGGCAAAGTATCTGATGAAACAAAACTAAAGTTAAGAGAAACAAGAATTGGCGAAAAAAATCCAAGATACAGAAAACCACAATCTGAAAATCAGAAAAAAAGTTTATTGGAAGCTAATAGTGTAGAAGTTTATCAAATAAATAAAAATAATGGGCTTATAATAAATAAATATGATTCTATAGCTATAGCAGCTAAAAAAATGAATATATGCTATCAATCAATTAGTAAATGTTGCAGAAATAAATGTAAAACTGCAGGTGGTTTTATATGGACATATGCAAATGAATATGAAGAAGAAATAAAATATAGGCTAAAAAAAGTAAATATTAAATCTGATTCTAAAAAAGTTGCAAAAAAAGATAAAAATACAAATGAAATAATCCATGTATATAAATCTATAACAGAGGCGAACAGCTGCACTAAAGTAGGAATAAGCCATATTAGCGAATGCTGTAAAGGTAAAAGGAAAACTGCAGGCGGTTTTATATGGTGTTATATTTATGACTGATATTCCTAAAGCGATGCAAGAATACATTGATATAGTAAAAAAAGATAAAATTAAGACCTGCAAAGAACAGAAAATGTTAATAAGGCTAATAGAGGAAATATTTCAAACGGAAAATTTAATTGTAAAAGAAGAACAGTTTAATAAATATATGTCATATCAAAAATATTTTCCGTTTGAACTTTTTGCATGGGAAAAATTTGTTTTTTATGCGCATAATTGCGTGTTTAAAGAAAATGGATTACCAAGATTTCCAGATTTGTTTATTTTAGTTGGCCGTGGCTCAGGTAAAAATGCATATTTAGGATATGAAGATTTTTGTTTGATTACTCCAACTAATGGAATAAAAAACTATGATATAGATATTTCTGCTAATAGTGAGGACCAAGCTAAAACAACTTTTATGGATATTTATAATATATTAGAAGATCCAAAACATACAAAAAAAATGAAAAAACATTTCTACTGGAATAAAGAAGAAATTATAAATCTTAAGACTAAAAGTAGAATTAAATTTAGAACTAATAATCCAAAAGGAAAAGACGGTTTAAGAAGTGGTAAGGTTGATTTTGATGAAATACATGCATACCAAAACTGGGAGAATATAAATGTATTTACAACAGGTTTAGGGAAAAAAGACCACCCACGAAGAACATATATAACAACTAATGGAGATGTAAGAGAGGGTCCATTAGATAATCTATTAGAAAAAGCAATGTTAATCCTAAATGGAGAAGTCGAGGACAATGGTTTTTTACCTTTTATTTGCCGACTAGATGATGAAGATGAAGTACATAACCCAGAAAATTGGGCAAAAGCAAATCCGAGTTTACCTTATAGGCCTTCTCTTATGGAACAAATGAAAAAGGAATATGCAGATTATAAAATAAATCCTTATGTAAATAGCGCGTTTATGACCAAAAGAATGAATATTCCAAAGGGAAGTAAAGATATAGAAGTTACTTCTTGGGAAAATATATTAGCAACAAATAAAGAAATACCAGATTTAGAAGGTGCAAGTTGTACTATAGGATTTGACTATACTAAAGTTAATGACTTTTTAACAGTAGGATTATTGTTCCTTAAAGGTGGAGTTTATTATTGGATTAGCCATAGTTGGTTTTGTACTAATTCTAGAGATAAAGATAGAATAAAAGCACCTTTAGAAGAATGGCAAGAGAAAGGATTATTGACTATAGTCAATGATATTGAAATTAATCCAGATATTCCTTGTGAATGGGTACAAGAACAGTTGATAAAATATAATTGTATAAAAACTGGAATAGATAATTTTAGATTAGCATTACTATCTAAATCATTAAAAAAAATTGGAATAGATACATCTGATAAAGAACAGGTAAAAATAATTAGACCAAGTGATATTATGAAGATTGTACCAGTGATAGATAGTTTATTTAATAACCATCAAATTATATGGGGAGATAATCCTCTAATGAGGTGGTTTACAAATAATACAAAGTTAACTAGTAAAACTTTAGGAAACTATGTATATGACAAGATAGAACCTAAAAGTAGAAAAACAGATGGATTTATGGCTTTTGTACATGCAATGATTGCTGCACAAGATACATTAGAAGATGAGGATAATTCAGAATTATTCTTTATGCCACCATTAGTATTTTAAAAGGAGGTGAGAAAATTGTGAGTATAAAAACATGGTTTATGGACTTCTTGGGGAATGCTAAAAATAATAAAGGTGAAATAATAGAAAGTGTAATAGAAGAAAAAGTACAGGAAATATACTATAAAGAATTAGCAGTACAAACTGCAATAACCTTAATAGCAAATGCAATAGCAAAATGTGAAATTAAAGTATATAAAAAAAATAGAGAAGTAAAAAATGAAACTTATTATACTTTGAATATATCACCTAATAAAAATGAAAATAGCAGTCAACTTTGGCATAAGGCTATTGAAAAAATGGTTTATGACAATGAAAGCATAATAATAGAAATAGGCGACAGCTTATATTGTGCTAGTAGTTATTTTGTGGAAGAATATCCAATACGTGGCAACCTTTATAAAGGAGTTACTATTGGGAATTTACAGTTAAATAGAACTTTTAAATCAGAAGAAGTATTTAGACTAAAACTTAACAATGCACATATTAAAAAGTTAATAGACGGACTTTATGAACAATATGGTGAACTAATGAGTTATGCTGCTAAAAACTATAAAAAAAGCAATGGAACAAAATATAAGTTGATTCTAGACCAAGTGAAAGCATCAGATGAAAAATTCCAAGAAACTTATAGAGAAGTTGTTCAAAAACAATTAAAAGATTTTATAGAAAATGAAAATGCGGTATACCCACAATATAAAGGATATGATTTACAAGATGTTTCTCCAACTACAAATAAAGATAGTTCTGATTTTAGGAATTTAAGAAAGGAAATGTTTGAGATAGTAGCACAAGCATTCCAAATACCAGTAAGTTTAATGCTAGGTAATATCACTAATATGAATGAAATAACAAAAACATTCCTTACATTTTGCATAGATCCAATAGCAGATATGATTTCAGAAGAAATTACTAGAAAAACATCAGGAAATTATGATAATTGGGTTAAAGGGAATTATATAAAAGTAGATACATCAACTATTAACCACATAGATATATTAGATGTTGCTGAAAAGGCTGATAAACTAATAGCATCAGGAACATGTTGCATAGATGAAGTTAGAGAAATAATAGGATTTGATAAACTTGGTACAGAGTTTAGTCAAAAACATTTCATAACTAAAAACTATGATACGGTGGAAAATAGATTAATAGGAGATGTAAAAAAAGATGAGGGAGGTGAAATAAGTGAAATATCCGAAAATGAAATATAGATTTAATCAATTGGCAGGAACAAACAAACATCAATTATATATATATGATAATGTAACAGAAGATAGTTCTTTTAATTGGAATACTTGGGAATATGAAGAAAGTGAAACTTCAGCAAATTATTTTAGAGAGCAACTAGATAAAATACCTGATACAGATGAAATCGAGTTATATATTAACTCTTATGGTGGTAGTGTAAAAGAAGGTATAGCAATTTATAATATGCTAAAAAGAAAACCATGTAAAAAGACTTGTTATGTAGATGGTTTTGCTTATTCAGTTGCTAGTGTGATTTGTTTAGCATGCGACAAGATTATAATGGGACTTGGCACATCTATGATGATACATGATATGTGGATAAGATGTGAAGGAAATGCGAGAGAACTTAGAAAACAAGCAGATGATTTAGATGTATTAATGGAATCTAATAGAAAAATTTATCTTTCTAGAGCTAAAAATCTTACAGAAGAACAATTAATAGAAATGATGGAAAAAGAAACAATTCTAACTCCAGAACAATGTCTAGAATATGGATTTTGCGATGAAATATCAAATGAAAAGCAAGCAGATGAAAAACAATTATTAGAAGCTGAAAAAAATAATTTGTTACAAATGAAAAATGATTTATTCATGCAAAAATCATTAAGACAAGAGATGTTAGAGTTTATTATGTTAGCAAACCAACAATCAAAACATGAACTAGAAGAACATACTAAATGTTCTTTTTTTAATGTTTATAAAGCAAAATTAAATAGAAAAGGAGGCCGATAATAATGGCGATATTAAATAAAGATATGAGATTTAAAGAAGAATTAACAAAATTTATGGAAGCAGAAAATAAAGATGAAGCAATAACAATATTAAATGATGCTTTAGAAGCTAAAATGCAAAAAATAAAAGAAGATGCTTTAGAATACCAACAAACTCAAGATAAATCTATATTAGCAGATAGAGGGTACAGACAACTTACTATAGCAGAAGAAAAATGGTATAAAGGGTTTATAGAAGCATCTAGAAGTCCAAGACCAGAACAATCATTTGCAGACTTTATAAAATCTCCTGAAGGAATAATGCCAGAAACTGTTATAACAGATGTATACAAAGACTTATTAGAAGAACATCCATTATTAACAAAAATAAATTTTGTAAATGCTAAATATATGACAAAATGGATATTAAATGATCACACTATAGATACAGCTGTATGGGGCAAATTAAATACTGCAATAACTAAAGAATTAACTTCTGCATTTAAAGAAGTAGATATAACTCAAAATAAATTATCGGCATTTGCATCTGTGCCTAATGATATGTTAGATTTAGGGCCAACATTTATAGATGCATATGTTAGAACTATAATGAAAGATGCTATAGCATGTGGACTTGAAAAGGCTATTATTTCAGGAAATGGGTTAGACTGTCCTGTAGGTTTAGATAGAGATATACATAAAGGAGTATCATACTCTACTAGTACTGGATATCCTCAAAAATCTGCTATAAAAATAACAGATTTTTCACCTAAAACTTATGGTAATTTAATTTCAAAAATGGCTAAAACAGAAGAATATACAGATAATAATAGTAAAAAACATGGTGGAAGAACTAGAAAATTCGGTTCTGTTTTAATGATAGTAAACCAAGTGGATTACTTAACTAAAATAATGCCTGCTACAACTCTATTAAATACAAATGGAGCATATGTAAAAGATGTATTCCCATTCCCTACAGAAGTAGTAATATCAAATGAAGTAGAAACAGGTAAAGCTATATTATGCCTACCTAATGAGTATTTTATGGCTATGGGTGGAGCAAAAGAAGGAGTTATAGAATACTCTAAAGATTTCCAATTCTTAGATGATGCAACTACTTACAAAATAAAAACTTACGGTAATGGTAAATGTACAGATAACACTTGTTCTTTATTACTTGATATATCTGGATTAGAAGAAGCAGTAATATACACAAAAGTAAAAGGTACTGTATCTACTAAGGAACAAGCTTAATTGATAGGAGGTTGATCTTATATGGATAACCTTCTTCAAAGACTAAAAGAAAAACTGAATATTACGTGGGCGGAAGAAGAAACAGAAAACCGCCTACAAATAATTTTAGAAGATGCTAAATTAACTTTAAATTATAAATTAGGCGCAGAGATAGATTATTCTAGCGGAATGGAAAGAAGTCTACTACTTAATTACTGTATGTATGCATGGAATAACTGTGAAAATGAATTTGACGATAATTACTTTAACAACATTATGCAGTTAAGACAGAAATATGAGGTACAAAATGAAGATAACCAATTATAACGATGGATACATACGAGTATATAAAGAAAAAAATAAAGAGAGTGATTTTGGAGCTAGAAAAAATATAAAAACACTTAATGATTTAGAATTTATAGTTAAATTAGCTTATAAAGAATGCAGCAAAAGACAACAAGATTTAGAATTTGCTGAAGCAAACAGCAGAACATTAACTTTAAAAGTTAAAACTAGACTCTACGACAAAGCTAAAAACAATCACAAAGTAGTAATTAATAATACACTATACGATATAATTTACATTGATTATGACAGAGCGAATAGAGAGATGTATTTATATCTAGAGCAAGTGAGAGAGTTGGAGGGAAGATAGAAATTGAATAAAACAATAGGTATTTTAGGAAAGATACAAAAAACACTTGAATCATTTAGTTATCCAGTTTATTATGGGCGCTCATTTGCTAAAAAAGATGATGATTGGAACTACTTTGTGTTTAATAGATACTATATTGAAAAAAGTGGTAAAAGCAACTGCGACTTTAATTACCACTATCAAATTCACATCATTATGGAAGATTATATCCCAGAAGGTTTTGAGCAGGAAGTAATAAAGACGATACAAGAAAACACAAATTTGAAGCTGGTTGATAGCTCAATGAATTTTAATTACGCAACAAAAAGCGGAACTGATATGGTAGTAGAAATGCTAACTATTGAATTTACTAAACCAGTTAGAGGGTGTAATTTAAATGGCTAGAGCAAACTTTGGAATGTCAGCTGAGGATGTCGAAAAATTACAACAGGAAATAATGAACTTTGGTGAAGGGGCTGAGCAAGTAATTAATAATTATTTAAAAACTGAGGCTAGCCAAATTTTTACTGAATCCATAGTTCATTTGATTCCTGTATCAAATAGAAATAAGAGACATGCTAAAAATAGTAATCCTTTAAAAGCTGAACAAAAAGAAAACTTATCTTTGTATATACACACAAAGAGTCAATATAACTACTTATATTTTCCACAAGAAGCAGAAGGTACAAGCAGTGGAAAAACTCCAAATGATTTTATGCAACATGGGATAGATGCTAAATATGATACAGTAGTAAATCAGATGTTAGAAAAACTACAAAATAAACTTAACGGATAGGAGATGTAACAAATGGCAATAACATATAAAGATGTTTTTTCTGAATATGAGATAAAAGAATCTTCAATAAAAATTGAAGGCGAAGAAACATTTGAAAAAATAGGTTGTGTTGGTTCAATAGAAGAAACACTAGAAACTATAACTGTGACTAAAAAATGTGAAGGCTTAGTTGTCAAATCAGTTACTAGAGGTTCTGGTAATGGAGAAGTTAAATTATCTTTACATATGAGATATGACCTATATACAAAAATGTTTGGGATGGAAGATGAAACACTAGCAGATGGGGTATTAGGATATGGACAAAATTCAAGACATAAAAACTTTGCATTTGTAGCTAAAGTAAAAGATGAAGATGCAAATGTTAAATATATAGCTTATCCTAAATTAATAATACAATCAGGACCAACAAATAAAATAGAAAACGGGGCAGAAGATGTAGCTGAAATAGAAATAACTGCTACTGTTCAACCAGATGAAAATGGATTTGCTAAATATGAAGCACTCGATACTTTATTAGATACAACTATTAAAGGGCAATGGATGACAGCATTCACACCAGATTTAGCTAAGAAAACTCAAGCATAATTTGATACAAAGGTAGGGACAAACAATGAAATGTACAATGTTAGAATTAGAATTAATGGATGGTTCTAAAATTAAATTAACTCTTAATTTTGCTAGATTATTAAAAGTGAAAAACTATAATAAAAAGCTATACGAAGAATATATGCATGCACTAAAAAATCAAGACTTCGATGTTATATTTGACAGTTTAAAAGTAATATATGTTGCTTACCTTTGCGCTAATAGTGATAAATTAGGCAGCGAAGAGTTAATGAGTGAGGAAGAGTTAATGGAAGTAGCGCCAATGGATATAGCAACTATAAATAATTTGGTAGCAGATTTAATTCAGCCTAAAAAAAAGTAGGCTTTAGAGAACCGTTTATAAAAGCAACTAGAAAAAGCAAAGAAAAGTCAAGTGTAAAAATCCCCAAATTTAAACTTGAAGACATTGAGGATTATTACACTTATTTTGTTTTAATTTTAGGAATGAGTGAGGATATATTTTGGAATATAGATTATTCTTCACTCATTTCCATTTTGGATAATAAATTAGCTTATGACAATTACATGAATTATGTAAAACAAAAAGAAATAGAACGAATAAATAGAAGAAGATAGGAGGTGAAAGGATGGCTAATAATAGCAGAGAAGCCAAGATTACCTTCAAAGCTGAGACAGCTGAATTTACTAGTGGTATTAAAAACATGAACAGTGATATAAGTACACTAAATAAACAACTGTCTCTTAACGCTACTCAAATGAGAGCTAATGGTGATAGTGTTGAAGGACTGCAAAAACAGCAAGAATTATTAGAACAAAAATTAGAAGCAAGTGCTCAAAAAGTAGAATATACTAGGGAGTGCTTAGAAAAAGCTAAACAAATCTATGGTGAAAATAGCGAAGAAGTTAGAAAATGGACAGATAAATTAATTTCAGCTGAAACTCAAAATGCAAGTATCCAAAATAGTTTATCTCAAACAAGTAGTAGATTACAAGAGTTAGAAAATGCTACTAGACAATCTGAAAGCGCTTTAGGACAACTTGAATCAACTATTAGTGAACAAGAGCAAGAGCTAAATCAATTGAAACGTGAATACCAAAACGTATGTCTTGAGCAAGGTGAATCATCACAAGAAGCACGAGATTTAGCGCAAGAAATACAAAGACTATCTGGCGAATTAAGAGAAAATAGAGATGCTTTAGAAAATGTTGAGAACGCAGCTGATGATCTAGATACTTCATTAAATGATGCAGGCGATGCAGCAGAAGAAGCAGGTGATGGATTTACTACTGCAAAAGGTGCTATAGCTGAATTTGCCGGGAATGTAATTACTCAGGCCGTTGAAAAAGTAGGGGAGTTTGTATCGGCATTATGGGAACTTCCAGAAGCTACCGAAGAGTACAGGAACATGATGGCAAAACTAGAAGCCTCAACACAACAAAATGGATATTCTATAGACGAAACAAAACAAAAGTATACTGAATATTATGGGTATCTTAAAGACGATATGGCAGTTACAAACTGTATAACCAATACACAAAAGATGCAGTTAAGCCAAGAGCAAACAAATGAAGTCCTTGATAGTGCAATGGCTGTATGGACAGCTTATGGTGATAGTATACCAATTGAAGGATTGACAGAATCTATTACTGAAACAGTTCAAGTAGGACAAGTAACTGGTAACTTAGCTGATGCATTAAACTGGGCAGGTATATCAGAGGATGAGTTCAATAAAAAACTAGAGGCTTGTAGTAATGAAAAAGAAAGAGCAAAATTAATTACTGATACCCTTAATGGGGCATATGGTGAAGGTAAAAAAGTATATGATGAAGCAACTGAAAGCCAAAGAGAAAATGCAGAAGCCCAGCAAAAGTTAGTTGATGCACAAGCTGAATTAGCAGAATCAATATTACCAGTTCAAACGGCGGTTACAGAACTTAAAACAGCTCTATTAGAAGCATTAGCTCCAGCAATAGAAACCGTGTGCGGATGGGTAGGAGATTTAGTTGATTGGTTTAAAAATTTAAGCCCAGAAGCTCAAAATATTATAAAGATTATAGGAATTGTAGCAGGAACAATATTAGGAATAGTTACAATTATTGGAACGGTTCTTGCTGTTGTTAGTGCGCTAAGCGGTGTTTGGGGCATGATAACAGCTGGTGCTGGGATTGTAGCAGGAGCTATCGGTGCAATAAGTGCTCCAGTATTAATTGTAATTGCAGTTATAGGTGCATTAATAGCTATAGGTATTCTATTATATAAGAACTGGGACACAGTTAAGGCTAAGGCTACTGAAATCTGGAATGCTGTGAAAGATACTATCTCTAACGTGTGGGAAGGTATTAAATCAAAGACCACAGAGATATGGAATAGTATAACAAGTACAGTCTCTAATGTGTGGAATAATATAAAAACTACAGCCAGTAATGTTTTCAATAGTATAAAAGGTGTTATTTCCAATGTATGGGAAGGCATAAAATCAGTATTTAATACAGTACTAAATGTAATTAAAGGTTTAGTAACAGCATATTTCAATATGTATAAAACAGTAATTATTACAGTCTTAAATGTAATAAAAACTGTTATCAGTACTATCTGGAATGCAATCAAAACAGTATTTAGTACTGTTTTAAATGTAATTAAAGGTTTAGTAACAGCATATTTCAATATGTATAAAACAATAATTAATACAGTCTTAAATGTAATAAAAACTGTTATCAGCACTATCTGGAATGGAATAAAATCAGTATTCAGTACTGTTTTAAATGGCATAAAAACTGTTGTTACAGCACAGTTTAATGCATATAAGTCAACTATAAACTCTATTTTAAACGGAATAAAATCCGTTGTTACTAGTGTATGGAATGCAATAAAAGGTGTATTCTCTAATGTTCTTGGAAGTATAGGTAGTGTAGTTTCAAATAAATTCAATAGTGTAAAAAATACTATATCTAATGTAATGAATAGTGCAAAAAATATAGTTTCAAATGCATTAAATAAAATTAAAGGATTCTTTTCTGGTTGTCATTTAAGTTTACCAAGAGTTAAAGTCCCATCTTTTAGCATAAGCGGTAAACTATCACTTAATCCTCCAAGTGTACCTCATATAAGTGTTAACTGGAGATATTTAGCTAAAGGTGGTATATTAACAAATCCGACATTATTTGGAATGAGTGGGAATACTGGACTAATTGGAGGGGAAGCAGGGCATGAAGCAATACTTCCGCTAGATAATTTTTATAATTATTTAGATTCTAAGTTAGATAAATATATGCAAGAAGATAACACAGCAAATGAAGTAAGAAGATTATCAAATATGGTATCAAAATTAGAACTAAGACTAGACATAGATGGAAGAGAATTTACGAGAACCGCAATAGCGCCAAATCAAGATGAACTAGATGATTACAATACAACTAGAAATATGAAATTAAAATACTAAGTAAAAGGAGGGGAAAATGGAAAAGAAATTAATATTTAATAATATTTGCTCAGAAGAATTAGGAATAATAGTAGTAGAAGGCCCTCCAGAAGTATTAGCACAAGAAGAATATGAAGAAATAAGCATAGAAGGCAGAAACGGTACATTAATAGAAAATAAAGGAACTTTCCCTAATATAGAAAAAAGTTTTATTTTAACAACTATAGATATAGATCAAGACATAAATCTAATGATAGAGAAGGTTAAAAAATGGTTATTTGATATAAAAGATAATAAATTATTATATTCAATTGAAAATAAATATAACATTGTAAAAAAAGTTATTATAGAAGAAGATATAAAAACGACATTCGAAGAATATGGAGACTTTAAAATTAAATTTTTATGTGAACCATTTTATTATAACTTACTAGAGAAGGATATAACAATAACAGAAAAAGAGACGAAAGTTTACAATAAAGGAGACTTTAAAAGTAGTCCTAAAATAGTTATATATGGTACAGGGGATATAAAAGTAACAATTAATAATACTGCTATACAAGTAAATAATGTAGAAGATAGAGTTTTGCTAGATAGCAAACTTTTTTTATGCCTAGATAAAGATAATAACAGCAAAAGTATAGATATGATAGGAAATTTTCCTACTTTAGATGTAGGAGAAAACACTATAACATGGACAGGAAATATAACTAAATTAGAAATTAGTCCAAGGATTATATATAGATAAGGGGGAGTATTAATGAGTAATATAGTAAAAATATGTATTTTTAATAAAGATACTCCCAAAAGTACGGTTATTTTAAGTAATGGGGATGCAATACTTGATAATATTTGTACAAGTTGCAAGGTTACAGAAAATTTAGAGGGGACATATGAATTAGATGCAGAATTTATAATTGACGACAAAGGATTATGGGAATATCTACAAGAAGAAGCAATATTGAAGGTAAAGGTTGATTATGGTGATGAATATTTCAGGATTATAAAACCAAGAAAAACACGAACTAGAGTAATCATATATGCTGTACAAGTTACTATATATGAAACTATACATTTATGGCTTAATGATGTAAGGCCCACTGGATTAAATGGAACAGCAGCAATAAACTGGATATTAGATGGGGCAGTAGGAGTCAAAGAATTAGAAGTGTATTCTAATATATCTACATCAAACACCGCTTATTATGAAAATATAAATATGTATAAAGCGATACATGATTGTGATCAATCATTCCTCAATCGCTGGGGTGGAGAAATACAAAGAAGAGGATATCTTTTAAAAATACTTGATAAAGTAGGAAAAGATAGAGGGGTACAAATAAAGTCATGCAAAAATTTAAAAGGATTTGAAGCTAATACAAATGTAGATAGTATTACAACTAGAATTAAACCAAAAGGCAATAATGGAATAACCATTGATGGTTTTATAGATAGCCCCATAATAAATAATTATGCTAGAGCTTATACTAAAGAATTTACTTACAATGATGTAAAAGTAAAGTCTGCAGATGATGAAACAGAAGGATTTAGTACATTGGAAGAAGCTCAAGCGGAACTAAAAAGGTTAGCGCAATTAGAATATACAGAAAATAAAGTAGATATTATAAGTGCTGATTACACTATAGATTTTGTGGATTTAAGTCAAACCGAAGAATATAAAAACTACATAAAAGCTGAAAGAGTTTATATAGGAGATAAAGTTTCAGTTTTTGAAAGCAAATTGAATATAAATGTAGTTGTAAGGGCAATAGAAAGAAATTATAATGTTTTAACACAGAAAGTAGAAGAAATAAAATTATCAAATAAGGATATAGGCAGAAAATCTATAAATGATGTGATGATTGATATTTCAAAGGAAATAGAAAAAAATGATAATTCAATTGAAAAATGGATACAAAGTTTTATAAATGCAGGTATAAAAGATAGTTATGTGTTCTATAACAAAGAAGAATTAATAGTCTGCGATAGTCCTACCATAGAAGAAGCTATACATGTATGGAGATTTAATAAAAACGGATTGGCCCATAGTGCTAATGGTTACCAAGGACCGTATGATATTGCATTAACTGCAGATGGAAAAGTAAATGCAAACATGATATTAGCAGGTATGCTAAAAGGCCAATATATAGATGCTAGAAATATAACTGTTCCAGACGGAAACGGAGATATTACATTCTCTGTATCAAGCGATGGTAAAGTGCGTATAAATGAAGGGGCAATACAGCTAGATGAGGAAGGCATTCAGATTTTCCATAAGAGCCAAAATGAATCCCTTGTAGGTAGGACAGTAATGGACGAGGAAGGTTTTAGAATATTAGACAAAGACGGGAATGAATTAGCAGATATAGGTTCTCAAGGATCACACTTTGCAAATTTATCTGTAGATGGTGATTTTAGGCACTATCCTACAGCACAAATTATAGACCGCCAACCTAATTGGAACGCAGATTATTATGTGGCAAAAATTGCAACTGGAGATGGCACAGGCAGGGATGAAGAAAACAAAGCAGACAGTCTACAAACTGTATTTGGATATATGAAATCTCAAGGATGTATGTTTTTTAACAAGTTAACTATAAATATAGAGGCAGGTGTTAGAATAAGAGAAAAGATAGTCCTCAGAGACTTTCACGGAACACTTATACAAATAAGTTTAGGCAAAGATGCAGTACTAAGACTAAAAGAGGGAAGTGCTATAGAGGATAATTATTGTAGAATACAATTTTACGGAGATACAAATACAAATATACTAGACGATGATACAACATCTGAAAAAATAAACAAGTTACCATGCATAGAAGTGGAGGGTGATAATGGAATAAGACTTGCAAGTAGTTCTTATGTTCAATTTGGCTGGATGAGACTAAGAGGAAAAGATAATAACAGCTATTTTGCAAATTTATACACAGGAGCTAATTTACATGTGGTATCCTGTGATATTTCAAATGTAAAAGCTCCAGCCTATGTAGACTCTACATCTAGGTTTACAATATCTTATTGTAGAGGGAATGTAGAAAAATTAGCTTATGCAGTAGGTGGAGCTATGATATCGAAATCTGTTCAAGTTCCAAAACATATAAATGATAGTGAAATATATTATCCGGCAGTCGACCTATCTGGTGGATTAGCAGGGCAACTTATACAATTTGACACTCTGTTCCAAGATACATACAGTAATGATACTGACACAAATACAATGAGAATCTTTCCTGCGATAAAACAATATACAGAAAGAGAAGGAGAAGGAACAGATGACACGGCTAATCTTCTTAATCTTGTAGGACAAGGAAAATTTAAGGAAGGATACAAGTCTCTACATGGCTATGCAACATTTGCAGAGATGGCTAGTAAAGATACTATAAAAGCTGATACACTTTCTGAATTTGCTGAGTCTAGAGAAAGTTATAAAATTTATATTAGAATGACGAGAGCTGATAATAATACTACTGCTCCAATACCAAGAGTTCGATTCCAACTAGAAAACGGTGAATATACAGCATATTATAAGTTAGACCCATTAACAAGCCCACTAACTGGAGATGGTTCAGGAACACAAATTACAGATTATAATGCAACTGAGGATAGAGAATTACCCGCAGAATTAGCAGATAAATTAGTTAAATTCGGGATTTATAGTATAGAATTCCAAGGAGATACCGTAGAAGAATATCTAATAGTAGACAATATCCGATTAGTTATAAAAGGTGCAGCGAAAAAAGGAGATAGTGGGAGCATAGACACTACAGAAGTGAAAGCAATAGGTAAAATATTAGCCAACGCCCTTAATGTAAGAAAAACTCCTGGGATAAATGGTGAATATGCTGGATTACTTGTAAATGGGGATACAGTAGAAATAGTAGGAGTTGACCCAAATACTGGATGGTACAAGATAAAATACAATGGTGAATATGCTTATATAACAAATAAATCTGAATATGTAGAAATAATCTCTGGTGATCCAAACGGTTCAACTACAGTTCAAAAAGTAGAAGTATTGGCAGAAAATCTTAATGTAAGAAGTGGAGGAAGTACAAGTTATAATTCTATTGGAATTGTAAGCAAAGGATTTGTTGCAGATATATTAGAGACAGATAAGGATACAGGTTGGTATAAAATTAGTTACAATGGTGAATATGGATGGATTACGAATAATACAACTTATGTGAAAGTAATTACTGGAACAGCAACAGTTATCCCAGAATTATATAATGGGGCAAAGGTCGCAGAATTTGCAGAAAGTTATTATAATGCAAGAAATAATTATACATCTGCGAAATCTTGGGACAATGGATTTACTTACGGAGAAACTACTCCTTGTAGTAGCACAGCAAGTGGTACTATGGGAGCAAATTATAGTATATGGGAAAAGTCTGCCCAAGGGAATTACTGGAAGATGATTGATGATTCTACATTATTATTACTATGTCTTATGGGTTATTCTTATTCAGATTCTCCATATGCAAATCTCGTTAATTTCAACAATTATAGAGCTAATATAATGGCGAAGAATAGTGAATATACAGGCGCTATAGTTCCTGCAAGTGGAACAACACTTGCGAGAACTTGTGCAGAAATTGCAAAATTCTTTTCAGATAGAGGACAAACAATTACTGTAAAAACTGATTATAGCAATATTCAAAAAGGGGATTTGATATTCTACGCAGGTAAGACTAGCAGTGGCAATTATATCTATCCAAATAGATGGAAATGTATATCCAACTGTGCTATATGCATAGGTCAAGATACAGATGGAAATGCTCAACTTATTACAGCTATGAGTAACCCTGGAGAGAAACACACAGATGGTTGGTTTGTGGGACTAAAAAAAGACCTTGTAAAAGACTATAATACTAACACAATAGTATTAGTAATACGACCAAGTACAAAAGTAACAAGTGGTGGTTCTTCTTCTAGTGGAGGGATAACAGGAGGTGGTTCTTCTAGTGGAGGAATTACTGTATCGAATATGCGTCAAACAATATGTGATACAGCAATGAAAATAGTAAATATGGGTACTAATCATACAGCTTGGTATTCTCAATATTGGAGAACAACAAGTCTTAACAGTATGGTAACTATTAAGGGAAAAGTTGAGACAGTAGGTGGAACAACATACTATCAACCTAGCTGGGTTCAAACAGGAGTGACATACGGATTTGATTGTAGCTCTTTGGTTGGCTGTTGCTATGAAAAGGCTGGAATGAGCTATATGAAAGGATTAACTTGTTCTATGGGAACATTGCAATCTACTGCAAAAGCACATGGAGCAACATTTTGGAGATATGCAGACAGTGGATTTACAAGGGCTAAGGCAGGAGACATTATTATGTTTGCTAATGACGGATACACCGTAACGACAAGCAACATGGCAACAGTAAGAACGCATCACACCGCTATATACATGGGGAATGGATATATTGCGGAGGCGAGTGGCTACAAGAAAGGCATTATTTACAGTAAGTATAATCTTAGCAAACAAGCCTTCTTTATAAGATTGCCTGAGTTAGACAAAGCGGATAGCGCAAGTTCTACAGGAGGGACAACTGTGAAAGAGGAATATGTTAACTGCTTTAATGAAAAAGGAACGATAGACGGCAAGAATTATATATACAAATTACACGATGCTAGATGTACTTGTTATGCAGCTACAGAAAGTAATAGTTCTGGACGAAGTGGACTCGGAACACACATGGGTAAAACAGTTGCAGCACAAAATATCCCGTATGGAACAAAAATATACATACCAGGTCTAAAGGGGCAAACTTGGACTAATGCAAACGGAACAAAAGTTACATTAGATGGTATATTTACGGTCACAGATAGTGGTATAGCTTGTTTTGACTTCGATATTGTAGCAGGAAGTACAAGCAGTGCTTGTTTTAGTAATTATTCAAATCCACAAAGATTTGATGTCTATATTTTAGAGTGGGGAACAAGTACAATACAAAATTATAGCTTTTCTGATACGTACAGAATTGCCTATAACAATGGTGTACTATCTAGATACAAATCAGCATTCAAAAATTATATTAGCAATGGTGGAGTTTTGATAAACCTACTTAAATTCTATAATGATGATGCAAATATAAGAAGTAGTACATATTGGAGCATATTAAACAGTTAAGAGGAGGTGCAACATGAGAGATTTTGATATAGATAGCGATTTGAAGCAAGAGAAATTTCAATCTCTTAAATTAGTGCAGGGAGATAGAGGAAATAAAATTAAAATAAATGTGTATGAAGATGGGCAACCAGTTAATTTGGCTGGTTGCTCTGTTACTGCAAAATACAAAAGAGCAGATGGAGAAATAATAAACGATGGTGTAATAGAAAATATACATGATAATTCCTTCGATGCAGTTATGGATAGTTCTATAACAAAGGTAGCAGGAACGCTAAAAATGTTATTCACTATAGAAAAGGATGATGTGAAAGTTAGTACATTCTTACTATTAGCAGATGTGCGTGAAAGTATAGGAGAAAATACAGGAAGTTCAGGCGGAAATACAGGAGGTGGGAGTGGAGAAGTGACAATAGATTTATCAAATTATTACAAAAAAATTGAAACTTATTCAAAGAATCAGATAGATGCACGATTTAAAGATATTGTGAATGAGATAGATGGAATAAATAAACTTTATATCAATTTATCAAAATTTGGAGTGAAACCATCCAGTCAAGTTAGTTATGATGAAACTACTAAAACTTATAATTTATCAGATTGTTCTGATAAAATAAAAGCCACATTAGATAATAAAGAAAATGTAGTAATAATTTTTGAAAAGGGTAATTATTTAATAGATAATACTATTATACTACCTAAAAATACAAAGATTATAGGAAATGGAGCAAATATATATATAAATCCAAAGGAAACAAGTTTTACAGTATTTGCAATAAATAATGATAATTGCTGTATAGAAGAATTAAATTTTTACAGTCAATTAGAATATAAAAATACATTAAAAGAATCTGACGCAAGTGCGATAGTGTCTAATATTTGCGGAATAACAATAGTGAGTAATACAACTAATAAAATTTTAAATAATTGCGTAAAAAACTGTAAATCAAAAAACTTAAGTTTTCTTGTCTCTAATATGAAAGCAGATAATACAATTTTATCTGATTTAGTTATAGATGAAGCGTATTTTGGTATATATAGTGACAATTGTAATAATTTAAAAATATTAAATACAAAAATTACAACTCAAACTAATACAGATATATATGGTCATGCTATATATTTAGGATACAATAGTAATAATGTAGTAATTGATAATAACGATTTACGTATGAATGGTACAGGGTCAAACATAATAAAATGTGGGTCTAATGACGGTGCCGTAAATAATATAATTGTAAAAAATACTAAAATAAATGGAATTATTACAAGTACCTTATTTTATTTGCATAATTCATCTGATTGTAGATTTATAAACTGTGATATAGAAGCTGTTGGCAATAATGCTACATACACTAGATTATTACAATTTAACGATAATTCAAAATGTGAATTTATAGATTGTAATTTCATCCTGGATAGTTTTGAGAAAATAACCCAAAACTATTCTTATGTTAATAATTCTATAATATTTAAAAAATGCTCCTTAAAAATACTTAATTCAATTAACAAATATTGTGTTTTAAGATTAGTTGCTGGGAGTAAAAAATTACAATTTATTAATTCTATTATTGATTATAGTGGTACTAATTATGGCATAAATATTATAAGTGAAGATATATATTCTGTAGATTTATATAATAGTATAATAATGATTACTAATTTATATAATTTAGGATGGTATGCAAAAAATGTGGTTAAGTATACAAAAACTAATTCTCCTCATTTTTTAATGACAAATAGTATAATAGAAAATATTGGAAATAAAAGAACTTCTAGTATGATAGGATATGTAACTACAGATTCATATACACCTGATATTATATTAAATAATATATCTTGTATAAACTGTATCGAAAATAATAATGATATGAATATAAAATTTACAGATGCTGAAAAAGATTATAGATATTACAATAATGTAATATCTATTTAAAAATATTGTTAAGATATAAACCATATCTTAATTGCTATGGTCTTTTTATTTTAAACATTATATTAAAATACTCATTAAAGGAGGTAATAATATGGCGAAATATATTACTGAATATAATGGAGTTCAGTTTATGGACAAAACAGGAAGAGAAAAGATAAAACAATTAGATACACAATTTAAAAATATTGTGATGCACTTTACACAAAAATGTGTAAAGTGTTATAATTTACACAAGAGGTGATATTATGAAAATAATGTGTGATTGTGGAAATATAGAGGAATTTAATACTATCGATGAAGAAACAGGAGAACAAACACCTGTAAGAGAAGATGAAGGTCAATATGCAACAATAGAAAAATTTGATTTCTGGGAAACACATGATCAAGTCGGTATAGTATGTAAAAAATGCGGTAAAGCTATTTGGTTATTTACATAAAATTTTTAAAGTAACAATGACAAAATAAATTAAATGCTATATACTCAACTAAGAGGTGATAGCATGACTACTAAAAGGTTGAATGTGTCTGTACCAGAAGACTTATACGAAGAGTTTTATAAGTATGCTTGTAAGCGAGGTGTAAGTCTATCTCTATTTCTTCAAATGAAAATGCAAGAATTTATAAAAGAAGAAAAAGAATATGAGGAGTACAAGAGGCTAAAAGAAGAAGGCAAAATAAAAATAGAAGAATAGTATAGGAAAGACACTTTTGAATAAAGAGTGTCTTTTTCTTTAAAAATATTTAGTTCGCATTTTTTTACTTAAAAACACATAAAAGTATTGAAATTGCAACATTTGTACACACTATTTTATTTAAAAATATTGCGTACTTAGTTTTGCGATATGGTGGAGTATAAAGGTACACCATTTAAAGATGAAGGAATAAAAATCAAGGAATTTTGTCCTTATTGTAGAAGTATTACAATTGATAAAAATGAAGTCAAATAGGTAAGATCATAGAGCAGTTATTAATTTAGCTGCTCTTTTTATATAAGAAAGGAGGATTTAACATGCAAATTAACATAAAAACTCCAGAGGGAATTAAAATAGAACAAGAAGAAATAGAAGCTTATATAAAACATGTAAGAAAAAATAACCCCAATAGAGAGATAGAATATCTTAAGATAACATTAGATAAATTAGGATATGCTGATTTAGAATATAAGTTAGCACCAGTTGATTTTGAGAGAATTAGAAGAATAACTGGATATTTAGTGGGAACCACTGATCGTTGGAATAATGGTAAAAAAGCTGAACTTAAAGACAGAATAAAACATTCATGTGGAGAATATTAAAATGGATTATTTTAAGGAAGTGATAACAATGTAAAATTATTATATTTATGTATTTAATATATAAAACTTTTAAAGGACTGTAGAAATACAGTCTTTTTATATAGAAAGGAGAAGAATATGGATACAGAAGTAATAGTTGCGGCGATTGCATTTATTGGAACATTAGTAGGATCTTACTTTGCGAATAGTAAAACAACTGCAGTTATGCAGGAACAAATTAAGAGCATAAAAGAAGAAATAAATACTCTGTCAAATAGAGTCAATAAGCATAACAATTTAGTAGAAAGAATGGCAAAAGTAGAAGATTCAGCAAAATCAGCGCATCATAGGATAACAGAACTATCAGAAGGAGGAAAATAAATGTTAGACTTAAATATATTGGGTGATTATATAGTATTGTTAGTTGTAGGAATTTGTGTATGTATAGGCTATGTAATTAAAACAAGTTTCGATTTTATAAATAATAAATATATACCATGTATAATGACTATACTTGGATGTGTTCTAAATATTTGGGTAGCAGGAGATATAAGTCCAGAAATAATTTTAGGCGGTATGTTATCAGGACTTGCATCAACTGGATTACATCAAACTTTTAAAAATTTAATAAGGGGTGAAAAAAATGAGTAAATATTTAGTAGCAATCGATGCAGGACATGGAATGTGTACACCAGGTAAGCGTTCTGTAAAATTGTCTTCAGATCTGTATGTTAATGGAGTCTTAGTTAGAAAAAAAGGTGAAATAATTAAAGAAAATGAATGGAATAGAGCTATATCTGAGTATTTAGCAAAAGCATTAACTAGATGTAGAATTGGCTATATGTATACTGCTGATATGACAGGAAAAACAGATGTACCTCTAGCAACTAGATCATATAGAGCAAATAAAGCAGGTGCAGATATATTAATTTCTAACCACTATAATGCAGCTGGAACAGCAACTGTTTGGCAAACAAAAGTTAAAGGATTACTTGTTTTACGTACTAAAAATTGTTCTTCTAAGTCAATAACATTAGGTAAATTAGCAGTAAAACATTTAGCAGCAGATATCGACTATGAATACAACTACGGTTTGATGAGAGATGTCGATATGAGTGGATTTACACTAGCGATTTTAAGACAAACAAATATGCCTGCCATACTAATTGAATATGGGTTTATGGACTATGAAAAAGAAGCAAAACTTATGTTAAATCCATCACATCAAGAAAAATGTGCAGAAGCAGTTTGTAAAGCAATTTGTGAGTATTTTGGTGTTAAATATGTATTGCCAAATAATAAAGAAGAAAATAAAACACTATATGTTCGTATAAAACAAGATATAAACATACGTAGTGCAGCTAATTTTGATGACAGTAGCATAATTGGTAAAGTTACAAAAGGTGGAGTATACACAGTTGCAGAAACTATTAAGAAAACAGGTACAGATATGTATAGACTAAAATCTGGAGTATATATTACAGCATCTCCTAAGTATGTAGAAGTTTTTGAAAAATGAGTATAAATATTATAATGTGCGACTATACTCCTAAAAAGGAGGTAGACGTATGTTACTTAGATTAGGATATTTTATATTAGGAGCACTATTAGCAACGGCCATAGTACCTTTATTGATAATAAGATAAAAGCTAGGGATATTATTCCCTAGCTTATTTTATAATTTATAAAAAGATAATAAAAAGCTTGTCCGCGTATATTTTGGATTCACATAAGATTAAAATTAAAATTGTATACCAGAAAAATTAAAATATAAAAAATTGCTATACCAAAACTACGAAATATATAAGAAATAAATATAAGTAAAATACAAAAAATATAAAAAAAGTGTATAAAAATTTTAAAATAGGAAATAATATAAGTATAATAAATAAGAATTGAATATAAATATACTCCTGCTACTTTAGTTATTTTTAATATAAAATTTCAATGCAGAAAAATAACTAAAAATAAAAGATGGGGGAGTCTGTGCGGCGGGGCCAATAAATAAAAAGACATTGGCGCTGCTTTTTATTTATTTAAACCACGCAATTGTACAAGCCTAACTCTAGCGATATCAACAAAAATTAGTGTGAAGCGTAAAAAACACACTTCACATAATCAATCACATAGTTAATCAAATAATTTTTTAAAAAATAGTCAAATATGTGAACCGCATTGCATATATATTAAATATAAAAAGAAAAAGGGGGAAAATAATATGCAAGAACGAGATCTAAAAATTTTAAGTTTCTTAACTATGTGTAGAATATGTACTAGAAAACAAGTACAGGAATTATTATTTCCAGATGTCCATGAAAATATACCATTAAGAAGATTAAAAAAACTAAGCGATGAAGGTTATATAAATAGAAAGATGTTTAATGTAGAAGGTACTAAGAATATGTACGTATACTATCTTGATAAACAACCTAAAAAGAAATTAATAACACATGATCTTTATATAACTGATTTTTTAGTGAAGCTTATAAAGAATAAATATGAAATTTTAGATTTTAAGAAGAGTCCACAAATAGGCAATATAATTCCAGATGCATACTTAAAGATAAGAAAAAATAAAAGAATAAAACGAATTTTACTTGAAGTCCAAATAAGTCCTAATGACTGCTTATCAAAATATAAAGAAATTAAAGAGATAATAATAGAAAATACAGATTGGCCTGTTATGCCTACATTATATGTTATTAATAATCAAGGCTTAAATAAAAGAATGAAAGATATAAAAGTTATATATGATAGCATAAAAATAGAAAAGGTAGGTGATATAATTGATTAATCTATTTATAGATAGTATATTTAATGCTGCTAAATCAATAGAGAATATAGTATTAAAAAAGAAGTATAACTGGGATAAATTATTCTTTGAGATTAACCTATGTAATCGTAGTAAAGAATATCCTATATTACATCATCAATATAAAGATAATGATTTTTATTTTACAATTCCTATAGGGCTTTCAGTAAATGATTTTATAAAATATAAAATAGAAATAGCTACTTTTCTAAAGGTAAATCCAGATAAACTAAAGATAGAGTATAAAAACACGTTGATATTAATTCATATAAATAACAATGATGAAAAATACAATTATAATGATTTTTGCTTTGACGATAAAAAAGGAGTGCCAATCGGAATAGATTTAGACACACATAATATTGTTTACTGGTACTATAGTTCAGCAAATGAATGTCACCTATTAATTGCAGGGGCGACGGGTTCAGGCAAATCAGTTTGTTTAGATGTAATTGTAAATAATTTAATAAAGAGAAAAAATATAGATTTGTATATTCAAGATACAAAATTAATAGATCTGTATCAATATAAAAATAAATGTAAGTATTATGGAGAAGGTAAAAATGGTATAGAGGACATTATGGAAGAGTTAACAGAGGAAATGGAAAAAAGATATAAAGTTTTAAGAAGAAATAAAGATAAGAAATATAAATCTATATTCTTAATAATAGAAGAGTTAGCAAGTTTTAATCCAAAGGTAGATAAGGAATTTTATAGATTACTAGGAGAACTATTAGCAAAAGGTAGAGCGGCGAGTATTTATGTAATACTTACAACACAAACACCATATGCTGAAATATTACCGGGGATACTGAAATCTAATATTAACACAAAAATCGGATTAAAAGTAAATACAAAGGAAGCAAGCAAAGTAATAGCAGGAGATTATGAAGCTTTAATGAATTTGAGAGGAAAAGGACATGGAAAGATTTTTACAGGAAATTGTGTAAGAGAAATTCAATGCTTTAATATAAAAGAAGCATCTACTGCTGCAACAGTAAATGCTCCAGATAGTAATAAGGCCAACAGAACCGAAAAAACTATCTAATAATATTATAATAGTATACAGAAAGAAGTACAAATAATTTTTACTGTACTTCTTTCTATTTTAGTGCTTGTACTAAATAACATTAACCAGGTGGTGATAGTAACTTAGTACAAGTAAATGTGTAAAAAAAATTATAAAAATTTAATGTCAATGTTATAATTTCCATCAATAGTTATAACATCGATAAAAGAGGACCAAAATCTTTTACGTTCAGTTGCATCTAAATTATAATATATAGTTTCTATATTATCTAATATAGAAAGTATCTTATCGGCATCTTTAGGGGCTACTTTTGTAACTTCTTTACTTTCTATTTCTTTTAAAGCCTGAGTAAATATAGCATAATCTTTTTTATAATCTTCTAATGAAATTAAGTCATTTAGATATAATTCTCTTAATTTATCTACTTTCTTTTGAATTTTTGATTTATTTTGAGAAACATCAATAGAGTTTGTTTTTTTTGAAGAAATATCAAAAGAATACAGATAATTTTTATATTCTTCAACTATACAACTCAAAAGCACTTTTTCAAGTTTTTTTTCATTTATAGATTTTTTCTGATCACAATCTTTATAGATACTATATCTATTACATCTATATGTCTTTATTACATTTTTACCACTTCTATTACTATAATGCCCAACAATTTTATAGCCACAGTGTGAGCATCGTAAAAGGCCACTAAAAATATAAGTTTCCTTTCTATTATTAGATGTATATTGTTTATTATTCTTTAATATCCTTTGAACATTATTAAATTGTTCTAAAGAAATAATTGGTTCACAGTAATTTTCTTTATAATAGTTTTTAGATTTATAAGTTCCAGTATAAATTACATTTTTTAATAATTTACTAAAACTTCTAAGGCTTGTAGGCTGATTATAAACAGTATTTATTTGAATAAAAGCAGCACGAGCCGACATTAATTCTTCAACTAAATCGAAACTTTTTTTTACAATCCAAGCAGTATTTTCATCAATTGCTAACTTTTTATCTACAATTTTATAACCCTTTGGAACACTACCAGATATAACTTCATTCCTTTCAATCTTGTATCTAAATATGTCTTTTATACGTTCAGATGTTTTATCTAGTTCTCTTTCGGCTAAAGATAATTTTAAGTTAAATGTAAATTTACCATCTGCAGTTGAAGTGTCTATATCATCTTCAAAGATTGCCTTCATACAGACATTATTATTTTTAAATTTTTCATCTAATAAATTAGCATCTATTATATTTCTGCTTAATCTATCTAATTTTGTAAAAAGAACTATATCAAATTTATCTTTATCAAGATCTGATAATAGATTTTGTAATCCTTGTCTTTTTGTGTTTTTAGCGGTTAAACCTTCATCAATATAAAATTTATATATTTTATAATTATTTCTTTTACAATATTGCTTCAAATCTTCTTTTTGTGCTTCTATAGATAATCCATGAAGCTTTTGTTCTTCATGAGATACTCTACAATAGCAAGCAGCTTTTTTAACTATTGTTTCCATTATGATTACCCCTTTGCTAAATGTTATAGTATATAAATATTTTAAACAATAAATTTTGGATTTACTCATAAAATATAATTTTTTTAAAATTTTTTTTTAATAAGTTACTTTTTAGTTATAAATAAATAAGCAGATTTCTATCATATAAAAACGCCAATTTTGGGGAGACTAAAATGAACGAAAGGAAAAAGGATATGATAGAAATTAAAATACGTGAAATGCGAGATAAAAAAAGAATATCTTTAAGAACATTAAGTAGAAAAACGAAGATAAGTATAGGGGCATTAAATAATTATGAAAATAATAAAACAAGTCCAACATTAGATAATATTGAAGAAATAGCAAAAGCACTTAATTGTAAAATAAATGATTTATTTGAGTCAGAATTCAAGTAAATGAAAAAAAGTGTTCACATATATGAACACTTTGTGAAAATTGTAGAAAAAGAGAGAAAATATAACTACAATCAAACTATATAAAATAAAACAAAAATTCAAAGTTGCATGATTAAAAAAAAAGATTTAAAATTATAATTATATCGAACATATGTTCTAAGTAAATTTAAATAGGGGGATTTAGAATGGATAAAAAGGTAGATAAAAAAGAAAATAATTATAAAAAAGAAAAAGATTTATATACAGAAACAATAATAAAAATGATGAAAAATATGAATGAAATTGAAAAGAAGAGAATATATAAATTTGTATCATATGTTTATAATAAAAAATAAGTCCAGAAAGCTGGACTTATTTTTTATTCCGATTCTTTTTTTATTTCTAGAAATCTATCAATTATTTTTTCTAGTGTTTCTAATTCATCCTCGCTCAAAGAAGCAAAAGTTTTAAATAAGTTTTTATGAAAATTATTCTCCCCTGTCATTATATACTCAATCTTTCTTAAACAATCCTCATCATCTTTATCATTAGAAAACATTTCACCTTCACCAGTTGTAAGCCATATATAATCAATTTTAAATTCACTACAAGTTAATCTTATACTTGCTTCTTTTAAGTTATATTTTCCGTTTTCAATATCACTTACAGTATTTGCTTTTAAACCTATTTTTTCACCAAAATCCTTTTGAGTCATTTTTAAAGTTTTTCTTAAATATTTTAATCTTTCACCTTCATTCATGATATCACCTCTATATTAATAATATCGGAATACGAAAAAAAAATCAATAATTTTATTGACAAATATCGTGAATTGAAATAATATATAAGTATAAAATCGAGATGCGATAAAAAAGGGGGATAAAAAGATGAAAAACGAAAAAATAGAAAAAATAGCTGAAAAATTCATGTCATTAGACGAAAAATCAAAACAATTTGTCGCTGGATATATGTCAGCTAGAATTGAAGCAGCAGAGGAAATAAAAAAGCTTAAAGAAGAAATTAAGGCAATAAAGGAGAGTTAATCTCGCCTAAGGGGGAATACGAGTGAAAACTAAAAATGAACCTAGAGTAACATTTGTGAATGAACTTGACATAAATAAATTGATAAAAGGCTTAGAAAGTATATTAGGTAAAAAATACGATGTAGACATAAAAATAACGGTTACAAGGAAAAATCAGAGAGAGGAGGTTTAAAGATATGAAAAAGGTCGTAGAGTTTACATTTCAAGAAGCATCTGATTTAGAGTGTATTCTTTATATGCAAATAGAACAAATAGAAAAAGATATTAGAAGATACGAAGAAAAAATAAATAATACTTCTAAAGTTTACATAAAAGCAAGCTATAAAGATATGATTGACAAATCAAAAGAAAATAAAAAGCTTATAGAAAATCTATTGAGAAAAGTAAAAGAAGCTAAAATAACAAATTAGGGGGAAAAGAATATGAAACACCTAGAAGATTTGACAGTTAAAGAATTAAGACAAGCAGCAAAAGAACTAAATGTAAAAGGAAGAAGCAAAATGAATAAGGCAGAATTAATAGAAGCCTTAAAGACAAGAGAAGCAAAGACTAATCAAGAAGCTAATCAAAACACAGATCATAAAGCAGTAAGAAAAATAACACAAAATACAGATTCTAAAGGACTAATCAGAATATGGCACGATGTAGTGAGAACATTACCACCAGGAACACCAGTAACAGTTAAGATGTTTTCAGATGAAGATGTAATAAAAACATTTACTGGAAGACTTAAAGAAGGCAATAGAAAAAGGGATGATGGATTACCAGATGTTTTTATAAAGATACATGCTAAAAAACCTTTCAATATACAGTTATACGATAATATTCAAGTATTCATGACAGAAAAAGATTATCAGAAAGCAAGATATGGTGAGTAATTTTTATACTCCAAAATAAATTATGAGTAGTAAAGAGAAGGGGGAAAGATAAAAAATGGTAGTTTATTTAAAAGATGAGGAAACAATGGTTATAGAAACAGAAGGCAACAAAGTAGAAATCAAAATAAAAGATAAAAATCAAGATAAAAACTTGAAATTAGAGTTTGAAAAATAGCTAGAAAAGTTAAAGTAAAATCAAGTCGAGAGTACACTAAATGCGGTGTTTACCGACTTGATAATACTATTAACTTTAGAACATATAATAAATAATTTTAATTTATATTATTTATGATTTGGGGGAAGTAAAAATGTCATATATACAAAAGACAATAATATCAGGGAAAGTAGTAGAAGTTATAAAACAGTATGACAGAAAACACTTCCCTAAAGGTAAACATACTAAGTTTAAGAAAAGTGATATTAGAGGACCAAAAGAAAATAAAACTACTGAACAACAAGAAAAAGTGAATTATAGACAAAAAGAATTAAAACTTACTAGACTATTAAATTGTAACTTTCAAGGTGGAGATTATCATATAGTTTTTTCTTATAAAGAAGATCTTAGACCAAATAGCATAGAAGAGTTAAAAGACGATAAAAAGAAGTTGCTAAGAAAAGTAAGAACTGAATATAAAAAACAAGGAAAAGAACTTAAATATATAGCAGTAGCGGAAGTAGGAAAAAGAAAAGCATTACATTTTCATTTTGTAGTTAATGCTATAGATACTTCTATATTCCAAAAGTGCTGGAATAAAGGATTTATCAAGATTAGCTTACTGGATAAAAGTGGACAATATAAAGATTTAGCAGCTTATTTATTAAAATATACTAAAACAAATAAAGAAGAAGCTAAACAACTTAATGGTGCTGCATGGAACAGTAGTAAAAATTTAGACAAGCCAGTTGTAAAAGTAAAAGTAATAACAAGAAATGAGTTTTTTAAAGAAGAAGTAACAAAATCAAAAGAATATGCAAATTATTATTTAGAAAAAGACAGTGTTTATTCAGGATTTAATGAATTTACGGGATACAAATTTTTTAGATACACACTAATTAGATTAAATTGATAGGGGGAATTTGATTTGAGTAAATATAGCAATACATACTACTTAAAAGTGACATTAGAAAAATACGATATCTATGACAGTTTTAATATAGATAAAAAAGTAGTAGAAAAAGAGTTTAAAGTAAGAACAATAAAAACGGATACTGGATTTGTTATAAAAAATAAATTTAATGCATTTAGAGATAGTAGTAAATACAGAATTGTAAATAATACAGATGGAACAACGGATTTATTGATAAAAAATATTCAGTATTTTAAGGAGGGGTAGATATGAGTGGATTAACACCAGTGAATTTTAATAATGAAATAGTAATAACTACTAAAACATTAGCCCAAGTTTATGGATGTAAAGAGCTACAAATACAACAAAACTTTAAGAACAACCAAGACAGATTTAAAGAAGGTAAACATTATTACAAATTAGAAGGTGAGAAATTAAAAGAGTTTAAGAACATCCTAGATAATTTCGAGGATGTTACTGGTTGTAAGAAAAATACAGCAAGATTAATACTTTGGACTAAAAGGGGAGCTAGTAGACATTGTAAGATGTTAGGAACAGATAAAGCATGGGATATGTTTGATTCTTTAGAAGAAAATTATTTTAATCCTAAAGTAGCACAATTAACAGAAGAGGACCAAGCAATATTAAGTATAGTAAATTCATCTACTAAAGCTGAAACAGCCTTAGCTATTAAGAATTATAAAGAAATAGTAGAAAAACCATTACAAGATACAATTGAAAAACAATCTAATACTATAAATGAATTGTTACCTGCTGCAAATTATACTAAAAAAGTTTTAGAAGATAATAATACATTGCTTACTATAACACAAATAGCAAAAGACTTTGGAATGAGTGGACAGGCTTTAAATGATTTATTACATGATTTAGGAGTTCAATACAAACAAAATGGCCAATGGCTTTTATATTCTAAATACCAAGGCAAGGGATATGCAAGAACTGTTCAATCAGAAATTAAAAATGCAAAACCACAAACAAAATGGACTCAAAAAGGTAAAAAATTTATAAATGATACTTTGAGAAAAAAAGGAATAAAAACTATTTGGGAACAAGAACAGGAAGTACTACAAGTTCAACAAACATTTGATTTAAATTAAATATAAGGGTATGAAACTATAACTATGGAGGATTAATATTATGGATTACAAGATATATACACTTGCTGAAGATATAAAAATAGAAAAAACAAGTTCATTAATAGCGACAGTTGGAGATATAAGAGCAGAAAAAGAAGCTGATACACATTGGGTTAATATATTTATAAATGACAACTCAGATATAGGTTATTCATTTATAGATCAAGTTGAACTATTTGCAAAAGACGATATAAAAACTCAAGAAGAACTATTAGTTTTTACTATGAACTGGTATTTTGAAAATGTTCAAGTTGTAACAGAAAAACAAAATAAAATAAATATACAAAAAGCAATAGAGTATAGAGAAAATCTAGAATATGAAAAAGCAATAGAAGATTTATCAAAATATACAGAAGAGCAATTATTTGAAGAATTAGAGAAAAGAGGGTTATGTAAGACAAGAATTTTAGAAGACAAAGAAGCTAATGATTACTTAGTTTTAGAAGAAATTAAAGAATTATTTGATGCAAATTCACAGTCAAAAATAAAAAGTATAAAAAATAGAGAAAAAGAAAATGAAGTAGTTTTAGAAAAAATAAAAAACCTTATAAGCTTTTTTTATAAAAATCAAAGTGAAATAATTAATTAAGTACATAGTTTTAATCTTAATAAACCTTCTAATCTTGTAAATATCTAGATTAGAAGGTAGTAAAGGAGGATGAAAAATGAATACATTAGAAGCATTAATACATTTAAAAAGTATTTGTGACAAAGAAGAAGATTGTAGTAAATGTGAAATAAAAAAACTACTACATGAATGTGTTTATCAGACTATTCCAGGAGAATGGAAAATAAATGATAAGGAGAAATAAAGGATATGAAAATAATACTAAACATTATAGGAGTTTCCGCCCTATTTTGTATCGGATTTGTAGTTGGAGCATGGTGGAATTATGTACATACTATAAATAAACAAATAGAAAGAATAGACGAATACCTAAAAAAAGAAAATGAACGATTTGAATTAATAAAAGAGGGAAAAGGGGGAAAGAAGAATGACTAAATTTCCAATCCTAGATACAACAAATATAAAATTTGAGGTAGAACTAGAAAAACTAAGAGAAGAATCAGAAGAGTTAGTAGAAGCTGCAAATAAATATAGTAAAAATGAAATTATATGTATAGATGAAGTATTAGAAGAAGCTTGCGATGTAGTCCAAGTAACTATAAACATATTAGACAGATTAGGAATGATTGAATATGTACCAGAGGCAATAGAAAAACATATAGAAAAATTAAAGAAAAGAGGATGGGATTTTAAAGGGATTATTTAAGGGGGAATAGATATGGATTATAAAAAAGACCCTTGTTATGAAAACTATTTAGCACTTGCGTATACTATTTTAAATGGGAAAAAAGATATTCCAAATTTTACGAGTTTACAAGATAAAGCAGAAGCTAAAAAAAGAATAAATGAAATAAAAGAAATAAGAGCATCAGGGGGAAAAACAGAGCTAGAACAATTATTTCCTAAATTTGAGAATAGAGAGCCTAAAAAGAATAAAGTATATGTTTTAGACTTAGATCTTAATAAAAAATATTCTTTTAAAAGTAAAAAAGAAGCTTTAAAAAAGTTAAGAATAGGGCAAAAAGAAATAACAAATATAAAAGAACCCAAATTAACCAAAGATTATAAATATATTATTTATGAAAAGAAAATAAAGCTAAAACAGATTAGACCAGGAGATTTTATCGCTATATTAGAAACAGGATATCCAAAAGGATTATACTGGATAGAAAATAATGGAGGTAAAGAATATATAAGCATAGATAGTAGAAAGGAAACGACAATAAAAAAACATGACTGTAAAGAAGCTGCGGTATTATATTTACTAGATTTAATGAAAGGGGGGAAAGACTTTGAGACTATGGACTGAGGAAGAAGTAACATACCTAAGAGATAATTGGGGAGTTACAAGCATAAAAACAATATCAAGGGTTTTAAATAGAAGTGAAAGAGCAATCTCAATGAAAAAGTACGAGTTAAACTTAGGAGCATTTTTAGAGAATGGAGATTATATAACTTTTAATCAATTATTAAAGACAGTAGGATACAATGTAGACATGAATACTAGAAATTCATGGATTAGGAGAGGATTACCTTTAAGAAATAAAAAGGTTAATAATAATAGTTTTAAAGTTATAAAGATAGACAGGTTTTGGGAATGGGCAGAAGAAAATCAAACATTCTTAGATTTTTCAAAATTTACAAGGTTTTCACTTGGAAAAGAACCACAGTGGGTAGAAGCTAAAAGACAAAGAGACATAATCAATAATACATATAGGAAAAAAACATGGACCCAAGATGAAGATGAAAAGTTAATTTTTTTATTAAAACAATATAAGTACAATTGCACAGAAATAGCAGAAAGGATGCAACGAAGTGAATTCTCAATAAGAAGCAGATTAAAACAATTAAACATAAAATATAGACCTATTACTAATGAGGAAATATCAAGATGGACAGAAGGAGATATAAAACTACTAAATAAGTTAGTAAAGGAAGGTTATGACTATAAAACAATACAACAAAAACTTCCTAATAAAACTGCTGGAGCTATACGAAATAAGCTTTATCGTATATATGGGACAGGAGATTTAGATAAAATAAAGGGTAAAAAAGAGAAAACACAAGAATTTAAAAGCAGTAATAAAAAATGGACCGAGGAAGAAAAACAGATTTTAGAAGATATGATATGGGAAGGTTTAAGCATAAAAGAAATACAGAAATACTTACCAAACAGAAGTATAGAAGCAATAAGGAGAAAAATGAAAAGATTAGTTGAATAAATACAGAAGGGGGAAAAAAACAATGAATAGTGTAGTATTAGTAGGGAGATTAACAAAGGACCCAGAGCTAAGATATATGCCTGGAACTGGAACTGCAATTGCAACATTTACAATTGCAATAGATAGAGATTATAAGAAAAAAGATGGTACAAAAGAAACAGATTTTATACCTATAGAAGTAATAGGAAAAGCAGCTGAGTTTTGTGCTAATTACATAACAAAAGGAAGATTAGTTGCAATTCAAGGAAGAATTAAAGTAGATAGATATAAAACTCAAGCAGGGGAAAATAGAAGTTTTACAAAAGTTAGCACAGGAAGTGTACAAGCTTTAGACTATAAAACTAACCCACAAGATAATCCAAGTTTTGAACCAACACCAGGATTAGATCCAAATGGATTTCAAGCTATAGATGATGATGACATACCCTTTTGATGCTTCTATATTTGAAAATAAGCTTAGAGGATTTAGAGATAGTAAAGGAAATATAACAAATATAGTAGGAAAGGTAGAAGATTTTGATAGTAAAGAATCATTCTTTAAATTCTTAGTAGAAAATAATATAACTATTAAGAAAGAACAAATAAGAGAAGCTTATATAAGATATTACAGTATATTACCGAAGAAAGCTAAAACAGCAGAGTATATATCCGAAAATGAAGGATATACATTTTGCAAACAAGGTAGGGGAGCAAGTAAAGTTTATACTGTAGAAGTTTAGAAAGGAAAGATATACCTTTAATTAAAAAGATATTTATAAATATAGGGGGAAAAGAAATGAATATAAATTTAAACAATAAAGAAATAAAAACTTTAATATCTTGTATGAAAGAAGCAACAAATAAATCTATAGAAATACTAGAAAGTAATAAAAATGCAGATTTAGAATTTGAAAATAATAAGTTAGAGCTTTTTGGGAAAATATTAGATGAATTAGGAATAACAAATAGTGAAAATGAATCTGAGGTAGAACTAGAAAAACTAAGAGAAGAATCAAAAGTATGTGAAAGATGTGGATTAACAAAAAAAGATAAAATAGATATTAGATATTACAGCTATGCAAAACAAACATTATGTGACTGTTGTGTAGATATATTTAATGGCAATTCATGGGGATATAATAAGTTAAAAGAATTATTTGGAGCTGAACAAGCTAAGAAAATGCTAACAGCAGGATTTAACGAAGTACCATTTGGATTTAAAATTTCTACAGCACTTCCACCGTTTTTAGGAGAAGAAAATAATTTAAAAAATATAATACAAATAGCTAATGAGCTAAATAGTAAATTATATGATAAATAATATAAAATTTGAAAATGAAATCAGTTAAGTATGAGCAATTAAGTTTTTTAAAGGAGGAAGATTAATGGAATGTAAAATTAAATGTAAAAACTTTGAAAAAGAAGATGATAAGGGAAATTGTAAAAATTTTATAGGCTATAGCATTATAGGAAGAGCTGATGGGAAAGAGGTTGTATTAAAAGAGAGTT
>OBJD01000015.1_pt1 | contig 36408 bp, 42 predicted proteins | sample 1518751 | NCBI WGS metagenome assembly OBJD01 (sample SAMEA728703, study PRJEB22492) | human gut metagenome | reverse complement strand
TCCTCGGTCTTCTCCTCGGTCTTCTCCTCGGTCTTCTCCTCGGTCTTCTCCTCGGCCCTCGCAGAATCGAGAATAGCGTGGATTGCTCCCATGGCTTTGGAGTACTCATCGAGCTTGGCGTTCAGCTCGGTCTGTTTCTTGTTCAGCTCTTCGAGTTCGGCTTTCACGGAATCGATCTGCTTGCTCAGAACCTGAGCTTGGCGCTTCTTGATTTCCACGTCCTTGTCCGGCATCTCCTTGCCGTAACGTGCCATGAACTTCTCCAGCCGGTCGTTCAGATCTTCGGGGACCCGGGTGAAGTACGAAAGAGCATCCTTGTTGAATGCGATGTGGTACAAGCAAAGCTCCTCCGTGATGTTTCTCGGAGTGAGGATCTTGCTGAACTCTTTGTTGATTGGGTCGTGGAGCAGAGTACCTGCTCGGAGTTTGTAATCGGGGTGTGCTACGTTTTTCATCTGTTGTTCTGTTATTCTTCTTAGTGCTAAGTCGGCTTCGATCAGGCAGAAGCCGCATCGGGAAACTGACTTATTCAAAAAGTACCGAGAAAGTTCGTCTACTTCTCGATGGAGAGCGGGATTCTTTTCCAATTCCAATGTATGGGCCCGATAGGCTTCGCCTTTCAGGGACCCATACTTGGATTGGTAAGCTCTCAGTCTTTCGAGCATGTCAGTCATGAGTGCTACGATTTCGGGGCACCTACATAGGTGCTCAGAACGATGACATACTCTCCGTTGATGTACAGCTTCCGGATGTTTGCGTCGTCAATCTTGGCACCCCACTGGGTTTCCGTCTGGGTTTCCGTCTGGGAGGGCCCAGAGTTGTTGGTGTAGTACAGTTTGGGCGGATTAGCTGCGTCTCCTGAAGTACCATTGACGAAGATGTAGTTTGCCGGAAGTCCCGACCCGGGAAATACAACAGCCGGATTCGGAGACGTAGGAGCTGCGGGCATGATCACTTTGGCAAGTGCCTGACAGCTGTCTCGAGTCAGGGTGATGGGAACCCTATTTCCTACGGGCTCCTCAGTATCATTCAGGAACTCCATCATGCCCTTTACTGTACACCCGGTGCTGCCTCCGGCAATGAGTCCCTCGACCATGAGGTCGGTGGTCTTCTCGTCCGTGTTGAAGAGGCTCATCGGGAGCGAACCTTCCTGAGCGATTGTGCCGTTGGCCAGAGTTACCTGGTAAGCGACGCCGTCGGTCATTTCGGTCGTGACCGTGATTTCGGTGAGCTCCAGACCCGAGTCCCAGCCATACACCTCGTACTTGGTGTCCCCGTTGTCGCCGGTATCGTTGTTCTCGACGATGGCGATGACGCGAGCATTGGTCAGACCGTTCACGAACTTCTTGGCTGCTTCCGACTTCTTGAAGATTCGGACGACCACGTTGTGCTGGTGGGTCTTGAGATACGTGCCAGCATTGATGGTGTCCGAGCCAACTGTTGCGTTGGGCAGCGAGTCGACTTCGTAACCAGTGGCACCGGCCTTGAGGATGAGCGAAGAGATAACGTTGTCAGTTACAACAGACTTCGACTTGTCGACGTCCGAGTAGCTGAGGAGAATCACCCTGGCGGTGGTGCCGGCGATTGCCGGCTTACCACACACCTGGTTGGTGAATCCTGTTTTGATTTTAGAACAATCAAGTCCTGCCATTTTCTTAGATTTTTGAGGATTAGATACCTACCGAGAACATATCCGGGTTAGTGAGCTTGGCATCCGCCCGACCCATGAGTTCTACGTAGACTACGCGGTCTTTGTACTCGTACCAGATCCGCATATTCTCGAAGCTGTCGATTGCATCAACACCTATGCCGAGGACGCTCTTCGAGGTGAAGAGGATTCGATGGGGGTTGTTGAGCTTCGTGCCAGTGTCTTCCGACGTAGCGATGATCTTGTCCCAGATGGGCATTGCGATGACAGGGATGCCATTGAAGCTGAGAGCCTCCATGCCATTCAGCAGAGCTAAGCGAGCCGACTCGAGGCAGCAAGCGTCCATAAGAGACTGCTGATAGGCATCGTAGACAGACTGGGTAACGAGGATAAATTTGTCAGACTGCTGACGGAGCAGAAGCGGGGCACTGAACACGACCGACTGGATATATTCCTTTGCCTTGGCCGGAGTAAGCTTCTGAGCTGCGTAAGATGCCCCGGCATTTTCCGTAATTGTTGCCCCGCGCTGGGACGGATTGGCTGTAGCCTGTGTGGTAATCTGTTTCCAGAAACCGTTGATGATGGTGAAGAATTTCAGGTCGAGCCCATCCGTAATGATACCGCTGTCGGTAACGTTCTTGGCGTCTTTGTCGTTGAACCAGAACAGGCGGTACCAGAAGTCCATAATGGAGCGCTCCAGAACCTCAATGACGATGTTCATGTAGTCCGTATCCGTGAAGTCCGGAATGTCGACGCCGGTGCGGAGAGAGTAGATAGTTGCCGACTGCTGAAGGTCAGTGTAACACTGGGACAGGAGGATCTCCCAGGTGCCGGGCTCCCATTTCAGCTTGCGGGTGTTGATGTTCCACGGCTGAGGAGTCGGGTTACACCCGGTGTTGACCACGCCGACCATGCCACCCTCACCGATGTAACCCACCTCGGTATTAGTGACGATGTCGGGGAAAACTGTGTGAATGGAGTTGATGTCAGGACCCTGAATGGTGTCCTCCATAATCATCTCCGAGATTGCCTGAATGACACGTCCACAAAAAGTGAACTTATCCATGTCGAGGAATCCGCCGTTTTTAGCTGCCATAGTTCTTAAAGCTTTTGAGTTTGACTACTTGAGGATCTTTTTTGCAGCGTTGACCTTCTGGAGCTTTTCGCGAGCTTCGTTCTTGAGGTCAGCTGCCGAGGGTTCGGGCTTCTTGCCCCCGGGCAGAACCGTCTTGCGGTTCTTCGGGCGGTAGTTGCTACCACGGAGGTTGCGGAGTTCGTTCTCCTGCTCCTCGATGAGGTTCGTTGCCTCGTCGAGCATCGCCTCCAACGCTGCAACGCGGTCCTCGAGAGACTCGGTCTCCTCCATCTCGATTTCGGTAACGATGTTGTCCTCGACGGTGACTACCCGACCGTCCTCCAGGACGACAGTGCCCGACGTCTCGCCGTTGGCGAGAGTTGCCTCTACACCTTCTGCCAGATTGTCCTCTTCCCCTACGGTCTGGAGAACGACCTGACCCTCAGCATCCAGATAGTCGAAGTTGGCGGGAGCGCCTTTCTTGCCATTCCGGAATGCCTTGACTTTGCTCATGAATTTTTCATAAGCGCTTTTTTCGTTTTTTGCCATAGCATTAAAAATTTGGTTTGTGTTGTATGAATTGATTTTGGAAATGAATCCCAAGTCAAGAAGTGATTTGGCATCATGGATGCGTTCCTCATGCATGACATTGCGGAGCCGTTCCCGGTCCTGACCTGTTCTCTCGACATACACGTCAAGAATAGCCTCCTCCTCCAGAGCAAGCTCCTCGGCAATGCTACGAGCATCGTCGGAAGTGAGCCAATCCCCGACAGGCATGTATACCCGGTGGATGAGTGCCCGGCAATTCCTGTTTGCCGACCGGCTCTCGGCCGGAGCTGCCAACAGGATGCACACTGCCATCGAGTGGCATCCCCCGACAATATTTGTGTATATAGTCCTCCCACTCATGCGAAGAAGGTCATAAATCTTGAAGCCCTCCTCAACAGAGCCCCCGTCACAGTCAATGTTGATGCACACCTCCTGTTCGTCGGGGTGTTCATCAAGTACCCGGCGGAAGGTCTCCACGGAACAGATCTCTGAGGTCCCGCCCCAAAGCTCCATCATGACCCGATTCTCTTCTGAGTCAATTGCGCCTTTTAAGTTGATGAATATCATGTGCCAAATTATTTCGATACAAATATAATTATTCCTAATAGATATTGAAATACTATTTGTGCTGGATTATTTAAAAATTAGCCCGGTCCTGAATCTGCACGTAGTTAGCATCTTCCCTCCGAATATCTTCGATTGTAGCAATCACCGACACTTGGCCAAATGCTTCCTGGATTGTTCTCGACAGATCAAACTGGGTCATGGGTTCCGGGGTCTTAGCAAATGACCGAAGAGCATATCCCCCGTCCGTCCCAACTTTCACGAAGGGGACCCCGCCACCAAGTTCGTTTATGGCTGACAGGAGAGGGAGGAACAGTCGACTCGACTTCTTATTAATGATGGTCTCTCCTCCTTCCGCCTCAATGTGCACTCCTCCAGCGGCATGACTGGGTCCCTCAATGTATTTACCTTTTGCGGCTTTCGGCAGAGGAGCTGCCCAAAGAGCTGCCATCTGAACTGCTCCCAAAGCCGCAGCTGCTGCAATGAACGGGATAGCCAAAGGGAATCCCATTTTAGCCGATGCCATGATGGAGATGGCAGTATTGATGCCAATCTCGAAGGATCCCATTGCCCTCTCCCGGATAGCTTGTTCCCGTTCGATTTTGGCCAACTCCTTCTCCTTCTGTTTCTCCATCTTTATTTTCTTCTCGTTGTACTGGGCCTCCGTGATTTGGCCATTAGCGTACATGTTTGCCAATGCCTGCTCCTCCCGGCTGTATTGTTCTTCTACCTCCTGAACCCGGCGCTCCCCGAGAGCACTGGCCAAGTCATTGAAAGCATTAGCAAAGCCGGATGCTATTTCAGCATACTCCCTGAGCTTCTCAATTCGCTCCTCCCATAAAGCCTCTTCATTCTCGGCCATCTCAAGTTGGATCTGAGCAATGGCGTCCTCGTTTCCTTGAGCTGCTGCCAACTCTGCCTCCAGATACCTTTTCCGGATCTCATACTTGGACTTGTGATTTAACTCGGCTTGAGCGAGCTCCTTGTCGAGGTCCATTTGCTGGAGACGAAGATTGTTGGCTCGTAGCTGGGCCTCCTGCTCATAGGTTTTCTCCCCGGCAGCTTTCCTGGCTTCGATTTGCTTCTGGAGCATCTCATTCTCGAGCTCCAGCTTCTTCCTTTCGTTGTCCGCTGCCTTCGAGAGGTCCTCGGCATACTGTTCGTTTAGAGTTTGGTTGAACCGGTCAAGTTGCTGTTTGGTAGCGTCCTCGCGGATCTTTTTGATTTCGTCCTGGAGGTTTTGTTGGATCTGTCTCTCGAGTTCGGCTCTGTTGACCAGGAACTGCTCATAAGCGGCATACTCTTTCTGGTATTCCTCCTCGCTCATACCTCTCACGAATTGGGGAGGCTGAATGTTGGCCAGCTCCTTCATGGCATCCTGGTACTTCTGAGTAACCTGAGCAATCTGCATATCGACTGTGCCTCCGGAAGCTACAGCCAATATGTTTGCTCTCACCCCAGCAAGGTAGTCATTGAGCTGTTTGGCTTGGTTCTCGTAGAACTGCTTGTCAGACCGAGCCATGGCATTCAGAGCCGTCTGATACTCCTTGTTAGTAATTTTGCCGTGAGCTTTCTGGAGAGCCAGACGTTCCCGGGCTCCATCCTGAGCTGCCTTGTAGAGCTTTTTCTCATACTCCATCCGGATGGCGATGCTCGTAGACTGGAATGTTGTTTGGAACCTGAGATCGTCTTCCCGGATCTTCTGCATGGCTTCCGAGTTCTTCAAAGCAACCTCCAGAGCCTTATCGGCAATGTCCTGCTGAGCCTCCCGGTTGGCTATTGCAGTCTCAAGAGCCAAGTTGGCAACTGCGGCTCCTTCATTCTCGATTGTCCGGAACAGTTCTTGGTATCGACCTTTCAAGTCATCGAGTTCCTTTTTGGCTTCCTTGTATTTGTCCAAGCTTCCGGACCACGTGTTGAGCTCTTCCTCCTTGGCTGCAATCACCTTCTTCAAGGAGTCGAACTCATCCATTGCAGCCATCTGTCTTTGACGAGCTGCATTCATTTCAATCTCGCGGAGCTTGTTAGCTGTTTTAAGCTGAGCTTCGGCGATCTGTTCCGACGTGGCATGATTGGCTTTGAGATTTTCTATTTCTCTCTTGCCCCGGATCTCCTCGGCTTTGGACAGAGTGTTCCGCTTGGTCTCGATCTGATCCAGTACATACGTGGAGGCTTCGGCAGCTCGATTGTATGCCTCCATTGCCCGGGTTGCTCTCTCTTGAGCTTCCGTGTTACTGTTAAATGCGTTCGTAAGAGCAACCACTCCAGCCACCAATCCGCCCACTGCAGCTGCCACCAATACAACGGGATTGGCAGCCAAAGCCGCGTTCCAAAGCCATGTGGCAGCTGCTGCTGCTTTGGTGAGTATGTTGCCAGCTCCTTGTACGGCATTTTTAGCAGCTATCGCTTTCGTCTCGGCGAGAGTCTGGTTGATGCCAACCAGCTGAACCAAGTTAGATGCAGCTCGATAAGTGGCTTCGGTCTTGGAGAGAGCTGCTTGGAGAGAAGACAAAGAGGAGAGAGCCGTGATGATGGTTATCATCTTCGTCATGGTAGCATTGAGCTCCTCGTTCTCGCTCCCCAGTACCTGAGTGGCTGTGGTCCAAAGGCCCCATACGGAAGTCAAAGCTGACGTGGCGCTGGTAACTGCCTGTATGGTTTCAGTTCCTTTACCAACGTTGGATATGGCTGTATTGACCATGTCCTCAGCTCCTTTCAGTTCACCGGCTCGTTTAATCATCTCCTTGAACGTCTCAGAACTCGTATCCCCGGACTGAGCCATCTGGATGAGTGTCTGGGTAAGGTCGGAGAGTTCCTGCTTTAGGTTCTCCGTTGCCTTCTCGTAGTTACCAACTGACCGGCGATAGTCCCCGAGTGCCTCCTCCTGAGCTTTGAGCTCCTCGGTGGTTTCTGCAATGCGCTTGCCTAGCTCGGCTTTACGAGCCGCGTCCTGCATTGAGTTGCCCAGCTCTGCAAACTCAGCATTGTCCAAAGCCAGCTGGGTTCTAAGTTTTGCTAAACTTGCCTCCTGTTGGTTCTGGAGCTTAATGTTGTTCTGGATTTGCTTCTGGTACTTGTTCGCCTCGCTGTTGATTGCCTTGATCTGGTTGTCAAGCGCATAGTATTCTTGAGCATTCTCCTCAGTTACTTTGCCGAGAGCCTTCTGCTGGTCTCTCAACTCCTGGGACCGGAGTTTCAATTCGGCTAACGTCTTGAGGGCATCCTCAGCTGTTACACGGACGTTGTAAATTGTATTTTTCTGTTCTTCGGCCATATCACATTCGTATTAGGTCTACTTTGGTTATCTTTCCAGCTTGGAAGTTGTTTATTTTCGAAACGTAGAACCAGAACCCATGCTCTTCCAGCCATATCGGGTTGAACAAGTCCAGACTTTGAATGTCGAGCAAGTCCAAAAGAATTTGGGTCTGTAGGATCTTTGGTCTTTTGAGTATATTGTTGATGAGCTTGTCGTAGTACTTAGGAACGTAGTAATTCAAATTTTTGAAATACGCCGTGTATAGTCGTACCCGGGTAAGGGTGTAGCCTACACTCACCTGGGGCCACATATAGTCAGACTTATTTATGTGGACGACCATCGGCTTACTTAGAGCATTGTACTCCCAAGTCGTCTCGGTCATTTCCCCGTTCTCCATCCGACCTCTATTGATGGTCCAGATAGGGTAGTTAGCAAGTGTATGAATCTTATTTGTAGTGTCCGCATCATAGAGGTCTTGGTTGAGCCCTGCCAAGAACCCAATTTGGAACAGGAGTTTGGTGGGCTGGAGGTGGACGTCCGGGATGCTGAACTTGTACGAGTCAGTAACGTTGTTGTCCTTATTATCCTCTAACTTCATCTCGTTGGACTGGGCATAGCTGGACAATTGGAACGTAAGTTTGGTGCCCTTTCCTTTTATCAGCTTGTCAGACCAATTCTTCCCGGACGAACTTCGTCTGTTGTAAAACTCCTGAATAGAGTATGCTCTTGCTACCTTTGTGACGGGATTAACGTCGACGGTTAGACCAAACAGCTGGACAAATGCTTTGACTATGTCCCCCAAGCTTTTGAATCCAGTAGAGGCCAGGAGGTCATAGGTTAGTCCGGGTTGGGGCTTATCCCCTGGTGAAGTTTCATGCACAGGAGGAGCAGTAATGCTGACCGGAAATCTCATGTCAAACTGACTGGCAGGGCGACGGATTACGGCGAGAGTTCCAGCCACCAGTATGTGCTCCCCTGCCTCCATCGGGATGTTAACCGAAACGCTGCCAGAAGACCCCGATGTCCAGGACCTGTTCAACACTACAGCACTGGTTCCGTCGTTCTTGTAGTAGGTAACTTTGATTGCCACCGCACCATTTTGGATGACAGAAATATTGGACCATGAGAAACTAAACGTGATGGTCGTGTCCCATAGAGTCATCCAGCTGAATGTTCCGGATTCGGTGCCAATAATCAAACGCCCGGCGACCGGGTCACTGAGAGTTACCCCGGGGTAGCCTTTCCATATCACCCCGACCGTGGTGTCAACCGGGGGATCCTGGATCCAGCCAGTTCCGGATGCTTTCGGGGCCTTGGGGTTGTCTGCCAAAACAGGGTAAGTGCAAGGCAAAAACATTTCGGCTCGGTCGACGGGGTCCACGTCGGTCTCGAGACTGTAGCCTGCTCGATCGAAGATCCATGTCACCAAGTCATACCAGTTGAGGTGGGGGTAGAACTTGTCCAACTCCCTGACTTGCCTGATTGCCACCATGGAGACAGGGGGGATGTTCGGGTTCTTTTGTAGAGTTGCATACAGCCAAAAGTACAGGACTTTAACCTCTTCGGGGCCGGAGAGGTATCGCTCAGTCTGTCCCATTGTGTCCGTGTACCACTTGAGGAGGAACATACCATCCCCGGGGTCCTTCGCGTCAGTGTTGTTTAGTGTATCGAACAGGTCAACGGTTGCTCCGAGGATCTGGACCCCGATCGATGTATCTGATACGTCTACGATGTTCAATACTGCTCCAGCCGGGGATATGAGTGCTCCCTCATAGAATAGTTGACAAGGAAACCTCATGTATGGCACATACGAACCCGAGCCGACTACAAAACTGAATTGGAATGCTTGCTCGTTATGGGTCGTCCTTGGCAGACTGATCCGCTGGGAGTACGAGGCATTCCTGTCTTTCAGCTCCGCCAGACTGTTGATCTGGTAATTCATCGCAGGAGTATCCAGCGGGAGGTCCAGGGACCAGACCTCGCCGTCAATGCCTTTCATGAGTAGTTCGTAGTTCATATTACCACTGAGTTTGTTCGTCAATAAGCTGGAACTCGTAGCTAACAGTGTTCCGGGGAGTCTTGGTGTCCCAAGTTAAGTCCGTGTCATTTACTAGGACTCGTTGCCATGCCTCGACTGGGTAGTTGTACCTTTGAACAAGAGGGGAGAGAGCAATTCCTTTGAGCAAGTTGAAGTCGTTCTCATCAAGCTGTTCTGCTCCTGCTTGGACTATGTTCTTAAACTCCGGAGCTAACTCGCCTCTCGTCTGTGAGGCATAGGGGTCTCTGGAATTCGCTAATACGTATTGGTCTCCCCGGTCAACCTCCTGCGTATACTTCTTGTGTTGCTCAAACATGTAAGTGTCCCATCCGCCTTTCTGGTTTATCCAGCGAATGTAGAATGGGTTGCAAGGTACCTCCGTATCGACGAATATGATGTTCCATGCTTGACGAGAGTGTGCTTCTCCGGAAGGTCCGAGTTTTACGTAGTCGGCTCTGTCGCTAAACTCATCCTCAAATTCGCACACAAGGGGGATGTTGAGTCGGTTAGAAATATAAAATTGATCTTCGTCACTATCCCCAAGTTTAACCCGAACGTCGACCTGTTTAGCGGTATATTGTGACCCCCAAAACCCTCTCGGGAATAGGGTGACGTAGTACGGATACCCGTAGTATTTTTTTACATACAGATTCCTGTCGTTGTCAGGAACCCGGTCAGTCAGTGCGAGTCCTACATTTGACTGTGAGAAATTATCGCTGTAGCCTCGAGGCCTAACTCCCCGGGAGGCATATCGAACATTGAAGTTTTGTTCGCCTATGCCTCTGTAAGCATATGCCGATATGAGATTGTAGTCAATGGCAAAGCCGATGAATGTGTTTATGTACGGAAGTGTTCTCGATCTGTCGTCCCGGAATCCGGCTTTTGCCAAGAAACTGAGGTCGTATTTCTTCGTCGTCCCGAATCCCGAGTCTCTGTAGATGTTGATGCTTTTAGTTAATGAGTTCGCTGCTTTAACTGGACTGGGCCTGTAGTATATAAAGTTTTGGCCGTATGCCAAACTCATACCTGAGAGAGTAACCTTCACTCCAGCTGTTGCTCCTTCAATGCCTGCAAAAATGACAAGTAAAACGCGGGGGTATTCTACTGTAACACTGGTCGGTACCTGAACCTTCCACGTCATGTTGGCACCAATTGGTATATTTGTTTTAGCAATCACAGTGGTAGGAGCATCCAAATTGGTTGCTTGGAACAAAGCAACGGTGAGTGAAGTGGCACCCACTCCAGCCCCGTTATAAACCCTAAAAGCATACCACTCCCCAGGTACCGCCTTTCTACGGATAGGAAACTTCACATAATAGTTGTTACTACTACCTCCACTGTTATCAATTACTTCGACCTTCTCATTGTCTATGATGTTCAGCGAGACCATATTGCCCTCGTCGAAGTTTTGGGTCTCGATCTCGAGTCCAAGTGTGGAGTCGTCAGTCTCAACTTGTATTTGCGAATATGCTGAGTATAAAGAATCCTCAGCCGGTTGATTGGTAATTGCCATATCGCGTTATATTATATATCCGTGGTCCATATTATTGTCAGGAGTGAATGCCTCTTCAATGAGGACCTCCATTGTCTTGTCCAAATGCTGAGCCAGGTACTCCTCGAAGTTGTCCGCAGGAGTGTCAACCAAGTCAACGTAAATGTGATTGCGGTAAAGCTCTGAGCCTTCTCGTTTTATCTTCCATGCAGTGGCATTTCCGAATCGGACCAGGTCCTTGGGGTCCGAGAAGGTGATGCCTTTGAGCTTTGCCCACTCCATGATGATCTGTCCCAAATTGGCAGGGATCTTTCCAGGACCTCGTCCCCGGATGAGAGTGTAGAAGTAGTTCGGGGCTTCGATTGATCCCCAAACTGTTTCGCCTTCTCGTCCCGTCTGAACTGTTATCTGAGCATAGGTTCTGCCGGAGGCTTCCTGCCCGGCGTCCTGTGATGCCCGGATGATCTCGTCCCTCATCTGGGTGAGACCCTCAGCCAATATCTGTTCCAGTCCTACCGCCATTTGTTTCTGGGTTTGCGAGCATTGGCTTTCTGCTGAGCCTTACGCTCCAGTTCCTTGTTCAGTCGCTCCCGGAAGAGGTGACTCTGCAAGTTGGTGAAAAGGAGGTTGTATACCTTTCCGTATTTCCACTCCAGGATCTCGTCCGGGTCCTTCGAGTAGTCCTTGGCCAGTGCAGTGATGGTAGCCATCTCGCCAACCACCACGGAGAATTGGGCAATGCCGGCTGCCTTTTCCTCGGCACTGGGCTCGTACTTGAGCTCAGTCTGTTCTCGCTCGATCCAGTACTTAATGCCCAGAAGAACCTCATACCAGTACTCGACAATTTCGGAGGTGTTCCTGAGACTCCATTTGACGCCGAGACATTGCATGCCTTCTTTCATCTTGTCGATGTCGGTCAGTTCCTTGTCAGTTATGATCCGACCAAGCTCTATGCGTTGGCCGAACGTCATCTGACCGCCTCTTATGTCGATTCTATGTATCATCCTACGACTGTCAACTCGTTAAACGGATATTGCTTAAAACTCTCGGGAGCCGTGTTAAAAATCATCGTTCCTCCGGGGGCCTTGAGTATAATATCTGGGCTATACCACAAGTTCCGGCCCCCCGGGTTAGACTTTAGGATTAAGAAAGACAGAATGGACCAACCTAATGATGTGTCCCCCCTGTTAGCTCGTAAGTATGCGTAACCGTTAGCTCCCTCAGTATTACCGACAACTAAATCAAATCTCGTCGTTTTGTTAAGATTCCATAAGTCATAGGTCGGAGCGTTTAGGGCAGCTGGGAATGTATTATTGGGGACCAAGCATCGGATCATTCTGCCGGACAGGTCAGTACCAACAGGCAAGTCTATTAATCTCTTGCCTATGAGATCCATGCCGGGATCTTCGGACCAAATGCACCAGTCGGAATATGTAGTCAGCTCAATGCCCACACTGACCTCGTTAGCATCAAATCTGGCAGATGGGTAGACTATTCGTACCGTGTTCATCATCTCCGGGTAAAGCATGCCAAATCTGGAAGTCTTCAACCGAAGGAGGAAGGGTCTTACGAGCGTTCTCTCCAGCTCGTCTCTCAGGATGAGCCTCGATGTCGTCTTGGACTCAGCACTGAATGGGGTGTCACCTTTGTAGGCGTCATTGCCCATTGGCTCGAACTTACAGAAGTAAATCATCAAAGGCAATCGCTGTCTCTGGTGGCCTCTGTACGGGATGTCATAATACCCCTGAAGCGGTTCCTCGATGTAGATGAACGTAGTGCTGACCGGATTCCCCTTTGAGTCCTTGATGACCTCTCCGTTGAGCCCAGTCTCAAATCGAGGCATTGTGTCCACTTTGACATTCAGCATCCGGGCTTGATCGCACTCGAAAACTGCTCCAGGGGCCAGGTCTTGAAGCATCAAGCGTATGCGTTCTATGATAGGTAAGGTCATCGCTTCGCTGGGATTATGATTTTGGCGGACTTCATGCCAGTCGCCTTCGGCTTTATCTCAAATATCATTCGCATGATGAGCATGTCCAGGAAGTCCGGAGATCTGCCAAGGAGCTGTTTCATGGTGTCCTTAGAGATGAGCTCTCGCTTCTGCTCAGCGGAGTTCGTGTTCTTGGACTTGAGGACCGTCATCTCTTGCTTGATCTTCTCCTGAACTTCGGGGGAGCAGATGATGTGGATCTGGCGCTTGTTGATGAGCTCAGCCAGCTTGAATGCACACTCCGACTTGATATTGTTGTACGTCTTGGAGTCAATAGCTGACTGTCCTCCGTGAAACTCCCGGATGCCTTTCAGGTAGCTCTCCAAGTAGAACCCAAGTCCGTCAGCGTCAGAGACGATGCTGGACCGGGGGACTTTCAGACCGGTGGCCAATTTGGCGATCTTCTCCTCCTTCTCCTTGCCTTCCGAGAAGCCTTTGGCGATGGGGATCCGACAGACCATGCCGTCCCAGGTTCCAACCACCCAACTGTCTCGACCTTTCCCGGCAAGGTCAGTGCTAATGAACCGATTGCCAGTCGGGAGTACGAACTCATTGCTGAACATGTCGCATACTGCATCGTAGTCGACCAGCCAATTCGGGTCATCGTCATACTCCCAATTGCCAAAGACCAGTCGCTCGATCTGCGACTGGGTCAGGTTCCGGAGAAGCCCCTCAATGTACGTGTCTGGGAGAGTCTTGTTGTCCTGGGGCAGAGCTTTGACGAACCGACGCCAAGGAGGCAGCTTGTTCTCCTTCCATGGCTTGTAGTAGTCCGTGTAGAGGAAATTGTTGGACGGGTTGCAGGTGATGAGGAGTTTGGGAGCCAGCTTGTAGACGTCATTCTTCCATCGACCGATGGAAGCCTGGAGGTTGGTCTTCGCCTCGCGGATAAACTCGCCACCCTCTTCGATCCATCCCCGAGTCATCTGCATGGAACCGAACCTCTCATACATGGGGTCACTGGGGTTATACTTGGCATCGATGAGGTAGATGCGGCTTTTGTTGTACAACTCGAAGAAGTTGTATTGGCCATTAAAGTGGTAGTAGTTCTCCGTGATGCCCCAGTGGGTAAATACCTCGTAGATGGAGGGAATAGTGTACCGGACCAGGTCGGCAGCCGTCTTACGCGCAATAAAGTAAAATGTCTCCGGGTAGGTGAGGGCATCGCCGGCTATCAAGGAACACCCGAGGTAGGATTTGCCAGCACCTTTCGTGCCGGCATACAGAATGTCAGTGACAGAGTCATCAAGCCATAACCGAGCCACTTCCTTCTGCTTCTCGTTGCCTTTGGTGTCAAATTGAAGCCGGCGTCCCATTTTATTTTACCTCCATTCCTGTTATCTGTTCGAGAGTAATGCCTCCCGTCAGGTTGACATTGGTCTTGCGTCCTTGAAGTACCTGGATAAGGCTGGCAGCGTACTTACCAACCAGTGCTCCCTCAATCTGCTGGGAATTGATGGCGTCCTCGATGGTGCCACCAATTGCAGCTGCTACCGGGTCTCCCGTGAGCTCCTCGTACTCAACAGGATTGATGCCAGCAAACAGCCTAAATGATTCGATGGTCATCGGGCGGGAAATGTAGACGCTGCAGTCTTCGCCATTCTTATTCTTGTGAGACTGGGAGAAATAGTTATCCTGCATGAATTTGCAGTACTCGATGAATGCAAAATAAAGCTCCTCCGCATCGGTGGGCTTTACAAATTCCCCAGCGTCTCGCCTTTTCTGTCCCTCCTCCATATAGGCGAGCGGACTCATTTTATATGTGCTTCGTGCCATGCCTCAAATGTAATCAAACCTTATACAAATTAAAAATTTATTTCTGCACAACAATCCCCGGAGCGTTTGGCCCCGGGGATCTTTAATTTATTCGCTTACGCGAATGAGGGTCACTCCGAACCACAGGAACTTGACCGAAATGCCATTCGGCCAAATCATGCCTTCGTGGACCGTGGCGATGGAAGGAGTCCAATTACAGTACTTGGTATTGACCTCCGAGTACAAAGCCCAGTTCTTCCCGAGCTGCTTAAAGTGTTTTGCTTTCATTCTTGAAAATTTTTAGTTTCGTATGCGCGAGTGCCGTCCAGTATTTGTGGGTCGAGAGAAGGCCCAATTTGGCACCAATTCTACTGGACCAATTCTACTTGACCAATTTCTACTTGACCAATTTCTACTGGACCAATTTCTACTGGACCAATTCTACTGGACCAATTCTACTGGACCAATTCTACTGGACCAATTCTACTGGACCAATTCTACTGGACCAACTCTACTCGCCTACGACTTCTTTTTGAATTTTTGAATCCGTCTCTCCGCTCTCTCCATCTGCTTGATGGATCGGCTCAATTTCCGTTTGGGACTAATCCACCATTGGCGGATCCCGCCGAAAATCGCGAACAGACCGATGATGGCCAACAGGTAAATTGCAATCATTTTCTACGCCTCCTTTCTAATTTGTTTTGTAGTTTGCGGACCTCAACCCAGTCCTCGTGCCGCATCCATTCCGGACGGGATAACAGAGTCAGCTGACCCCGTGCTATTTGCATGGTTGTCTTTTTCAATTTGCGGGCGTAGTCCAGGACCTCCCGCTCCTCTTTTGAATAGATCCCCAGCCATCGCCGGAACACTCCAAGTTTCCCAGTTGGGGGTAGCCCCAATTTCTCAGTTTTTTCCATAATAAACAATATTTGACCAGTAGTAAACAATAAAATTTCTTATTGTTTCTCACCTAAGTGATTGATATTCAATTGATTAGGTCCCCAATTCTTCTCCCGAGAAACAATGTAAACAATGTTTCTGTGCACTCTATTTTGTGATTTTTCATTTTCTAAATTGGTCATAATTTTCCTCATATTCCCTATTCACGTTTTCCTCCTAAATTATTGTTTACATTGTTTACAAGGGCCTAAACCATTGATATTCAATCGATTATCGAGAAACAATGATTGTTTATTATTGTTTCTCATTGTTTACTGCTGTTTTAATTTAAGTGATTGATTATCAAGGGTTTGTGATTCTTTCCATTGGAACAATAAACAATAAACAATAGGGGTCCCCCGGATTTTAGGGGAGGGGCTGTCGAGATTTTTGCCAATAAACAATGGAACAATGGTTTTATCAACTTTTGGGGCCGGGGGGTCCCACTGATTTGTAAACAATGAAACAATGGTTTGACCAACTTTTTGGGCCGGGGCCATGGGAAAATTGTAAACAATGAAACAATAAAACCCTCAACTTTTGGGTCCGGGGCCCTATTCACCCGTGGACCCGAAGCCCCCCTGTCCTCTTTCGGTCAATTGCGGGAAAAGCTCGTCCTCCGACTCGAGAACTTCTACCCCAACATAGACAATAGGCATCACCAAACCTTGAACCAGCTTCATCCCCGGCTTGAGGATGACGATCTCCTTGCCGACATTCATGACGTGCAGATGGATTTCTCCTTGGTAGTCTTCGTCAACCACGCAGGCTCCGACCTGGAGCTGGTGCTTGGTGGCAATACCGCTCTTGTTGAACATGATGAGGGCACACCCCCGGGGGATTTGAGCTTTGATCCCGGACGGAATGTTGATGCTTTCGCCCGGCCAGATCTGTTTGGCTTCGAAGTCTTCCGGGATGTAGAAGTCCAGCCCGGCGGACAGACCCGTTCCTCTGGTCGGGGTCTTGACATTTCTTACTTTTACGATTTTCATTTTTTAAAATATTTTTCGAGACGAGCTCGGTGTGTTGTGCCTGATGAGAGTGATGCTCCTTCTATGAAATTATACCGAGTGTGAAGAGGCAGCTCCTGGAATGCCTTCTTGAACGGTTGACCATCCGATTCAAATATCTTGCCCGCAGGATTGCCGGGTGTAACGTCCTTCATTTTTCGGGACTTGATCCACCACAAAGCCTCTTCCCGACTTATGGAACGTATGGAAGGTCTAATGGACCCATTCCGGAGCGTCATTTTGAACCACTGAGCCTCCGTATTGGAGTCATCTTCTCTAAACCATACCCGGTAATATCCAATAGCTATTGCCATAAGTTGTAGAATATTTCGTGACACTTCTTGCGGTACGCCATCGGATCCTGCCGTATACTTTGGCACTTGAGAGGCTCTTTGGGTCGGTCGAGAATCTCCTGAGGTAGGACGTCGCTGAAAGCATCTTTGAGAATGCGCTTGTGAGTTCTGTCCTCCCGGGGCAAACGGAGAGCGAACCTGACAACGTCATGTCCCAGGAATGGGGACCGGAGTTCAACTGTGCTCCTCATGGAAGCCCGGTCAAGCCGAGGCATGTGGTAGAACGGAAGCTCTTGGAACACGTCTGAGAGCTGGGAGTCATAGTCATCAACTCGGCGATAGCCTCCGAAGAGTTCGTCAGCTCCATCCCCGGTCAGGATGACCTTCTCCTTGACCTTCTCCATGAGTCGGAACTGGGGGATCATGGAGCCCAAGTCGATGGGGGTCTCGTTGTAGCGGAGACACCTCTCCAGGCAATCATCATCGGGGATAGGGCCAAGAGAGGTGATAGAAACCCCTAAAAATTCGGACAATAGCATGCCAAATTTTGATTCATTATTCTCCACCATATAGAGATTAACCCCCAGGCCCATTCGATGAAGAATAGAGGCAACTATGGATGAATCCAGTCCTCCAGAAACCAAAGCTCCGACCGGGACTTTAGAGTACATTGCCCGGCGTTTTACGGACCTCTCGACCAAGCCCCGGAGGACTTCGGCGAACTCGGATTTTGCTAAATGACCCCGTTCCCCTATCTCCCATCTGTAGTAGTCCCTCCGGATAATGGTGGGCTTCACCTTCATGTCATCGAAGGAATATACAGTATTCGGCATAATGCGCTTGACGTTGTTCCATGGAGTTCTGTCATCCCAGTTGTACCCCCATTTGAAGACTTCCGACTGGTAATACCGGTCGAAGTCTTTGAAGTTTGGCACCAATGGAGTTATCTCTGAGCAGATTTCCCCGAATTGGTTGTAGTAGAGTTGCTTCTTTCCGAGGGGGTCGGTGAAAGCAATAATTTGACCCTTCCGGTACCAGCATATTGCCCACATGCCATCCCAGTTGTTGGCTTCATAGATGATGTCTTCGAGACACGAGGATCCAAACATGTCGCGGAGGTACTCGACGTCGCTGTTATACTTCTGAGGGTAGTTGTAGATCTCCCCGACGTAAAGGAGCCATCCGTTGTCTCCTGCCAGTTTTATAGGCTGAGCCAGGTCATCCCCTGGCTCAGTCTGAATGGGCAAACGAACATGACCGAGGAACCATCCTCCTTCGGCAATCTGGGTGAACTCAATGCCCCGATGCTTGATCTGGTCAATGGCGTTAGCCCTTCTTGCTATACTTATTCCACACATATCACTTGAGTTTGTTTCTGAGAGCGTCCATGAGACAAACGATCCCTATCCCGATTATTACTGCTATTGCCAGCCCAATGATGATGGGCTCCTCACTTCCTCCTGTCATGTCTTTTCTTCGAATTTTCGAGGATCTGTTGTGCCTTTTTCTCAATCCAGTTGGTGTAGCACTGGCTCCTCATGTGGAGCCCAGTCAGGAGCTTCGAGCATCCCGGACAGAACATGCAATAGTCATATTCCTGATGAGCTTTAGCTCTTGCTTCGTCGATAGTCATAGCTTAATATATTACCCATTTGGAAAGATCTTCGTTGTATGCATGGAGGGACCCAGCGAAGTAATGCAGAGAGCCCTTCTTGAGAGAGGGGTAGGTGGCTGCTAGGATGTTGAACACGTAGTCCATCATGGCCTCCGTCAACCAGATGTCAATTGCGAAGTGCTTGAAGAAGTCATTGCTCCGAATGTAATATATCACGTGGAGCCGATTGTTTCGGATTGAGGAACTGGTAGCTGACGGAGCAAGGTACTCGGGTCAAAGCCCCGGCTGTTGCCCGAGTGTCCTCCGGCTCGAAGATCATGACCATTGCTCGTCTGGAGTGCGGGTCGTCCCGGAGAGTCATGATGACATTGTCCAACTGGTGGATCTCGGGTCCCTTGTGGAAGATGTGCAGACGCTCAGAGTAGGTGTAGTCGAAGCGACCCTCCTGACGAGTCTTGCTCACCAACTTCTGCCACAAGTCCCGTCGGATTTCCCAGCTTTTACCGGGGTTGACTCCATTTCGGTCAAGCCGGTCGGAGAGCTCTGCTCGGCAGTACTTCTCGATGAGCTCGGCCTCGTCTTTGAACATGAAGTCGAGCATCTCACGTTTGCCGAGATACGGCTTCGAGATGACAAAGCTCACTCCGATGAGTTCCTTGGTGAGCCGGTCGTCCCCGCTGAGTTCTTGGTTTTGGTAATGGTTGACCGGGACCGTGATGCCGGAAACCTTGAGCTCCCGATCCATCTCCCGGATCATTTCGAAACAGTCTTTAAATATTCTACCCATATCAGTATTTGGATTTAATGCGAAACAGATTTACTTGATACTTCAACGACCAGAGCTCTTTGACTCGAGTCTCTGAGAGACCCAAATGCTCGAACATTATAACGAAGTAAGTCCATATCCACTTGAGCCGGTCCTCGAAAACTACCAAGTCAACCATGTACTGAGATTGTCTCCACTCTCTGTTCTTGAGACAGTTTGCTGTCATGCCGATGTTTCCGATTAAGGTAAGCAGATCTCCCGCAAAATCCTCGTCTTCCAGAACCTGTGCCCATTTAGGCAGCGTCCAGTCGAAAGTGGGAGTCATGCCGTACAGCTGGTAAAGCTCGAGCATAAAATTGAAGGCATCGATCAGCTCCTCCAGCACGTGGTCCTTCTCGTTTTTGTCCTTGGCCTCCATCGCTTCTGTGAGCTCCTCGACAATCTGCCAACAGAGTTTTTTGAAAAGCTCCTGATCCTCCAAAGTGTTGATGTCAAAGTTCGCGATGCGCTCCTTGAAGTATGGCCTGTACATGAGCTGGAGCTCCCCCTGGAGGGCATAAATCTCTTCCCAGCTCTTAATGAATGGCTTAAAGTCTTGTGTGTTCATGGCTTGATGTTTGGGAATGTATTGTACTGTTCCGGATCGTTTTTGTGGGAGTAGTATACAGCTATTCTGCGTCCCTCTTCGGTGAGAACATGTTTGATCTCATGCACCTCGATGGGACTGATCCGGATGAAGTCCACAGCCTCCGAAATGGTTGAGAAGTACGTAGGTACTACTCCCGGAGCTTTTAACGGCTTGGGGTCCTCGAGTTCGTTGTTGATGGCCCCGATTGTGGCTACCATGTCAAGGAGGTTGTCCTCCTTGTGTGCATTGGATTCACGTGCCATTTTCACTGCCACTTGGACCCAAGACACGTCAAGAGCGGTCAGAGGCTTACCGGTAATGACCGAGGCGATCTCTGCGGCCTTCTGGTTGCATTCCATGAATGGTCCGTATTGTCTCTCCTTCTCCTCCGACCGCTCATTGATGATTTGGTCAGCATGTTTAAGTATGTTACTCATGATTTTTAGTATATAGGTTAGACCCCGGGGAGGGACTCGAACCCTCCTGTACCACTCCGGGGTGCCAAGTGGAGTGACGGCTCCACTTGGCGAGGAGTTCTGACTTACTCCTCAGCCGGTGCGTTCTCCGGCTCGTTCTGTTCTGCTTCGGGAGCTGCTTCGGGAGCTGCTTCGGGAGCTGCCTCGTCAGCCTTCTTCCGGCCGCGCTTCGGCTTCTCCTCGGGAACCGGTGCCATCTCGCCGAGCTCCAGGTCCTTCGAGTCGATGCCCTTGCCCCAGACGTGCCCGTCGTTGGTCTTGATTCGGTACTGGATGAAGTTGTTGCGGGGGTCGAGACGAACTCCGATGATGATGCCGTCGGTCTGCTCCTTGGTCTTCGTGCAGATGAACTTGCAGAAGCGACCAATGTTGGTTTTGGCATTCTCGAGGTTAGCCTTTGCCTCCTCTGCCGATACCTCCTTTTTCAGCGGGCGGGGTTCCTTGGGCTCCTTCGGAGTCTTTGCCTTGCGAGCCTTCTTCGGCTTCTCCTCGGCGACCTCGTCGTTCTCCTTGATGCCGTTCTCGGCTTTGTACTCTTCTGTCTCAGTGGCGTTGTAGACAGCGCCCTCCTCTGCCGGATGTTCCTGAGATGCTCCTCTCGATGCGAGGATGGATTCGATGGCGTCAAGCTCGTCACCGGTCTTGACCTTGGCCAACTTTTGAAGAACTTTCGAGCTGTAGCTCTTGTACTTTTCGATAAACTTTCCCATAGTGTTTAGTTGTTAAGTGTAGTGTAAAAGTAAGAAAAAATGTCCAATTAAAAAAAATTTTTCACCAGAAAAATTGAAATTATTTCAATCCAATTCGACTGTGATTATGTCCAATATGTTGGAGGTCCTCATGCTATTGACTGCCAGTAGAGCCCTTCGGATCCCCAAGTCCCTCATTGCTCGCTTTGCTTGAGCAATGGCTCTGACTTTGATTCTTCCGTCGGGGATAGCTGCTTCGTAGCTGTTGTAATCCTCGTCCATTAATTCGTAGTAATATCGTTTCATTGTCCTCTTGTTTGTACTACAAATATACGAAAAATATTCTTATTACTACGATAAAACGGGGGAAAAAGTAGAGGCTAAACCTCTACTTCTTCACCTTTGTAATTTACGAATTTAGCATCCTGATAGCCGAAGAATCGGAGGGACCCGAGGTCTTTGGTTATCGTGTTCAATATCTGGGCGAGCTCCTGGTCGGAGTAGTCTTTGCAGGAGTCGACTGTGTCTACTGCCCAGTAGTTCGACTGTCTAACTGAGGTGTAGCCCTTCTTCCCGACAGTTACTATAAAAGCGTTGGGACGGTCGGATAACTTGTTCTCTTTGCTCCGGAATATGACCGAGACTTTTTTGTTGTTGGGACAAGCGGCTTTTGCCAGACTTTCTATTCGATGTTTGTTTTCGTAGTTCATAGTGTTATCGTTTTGTTTGTATCACAAATATAATACTTCTGCGACAAATACTACGATGTTTTGCGATATTTTTTCAGATATTTTTCGACCCTCGCTTTTACAGCTTCCATGAGAGCATCCTGTCCCCGGGTCTTCGCTTTCTGGGCTCTTATGACGTCCTGGTCCACTGTCTTCGAGCATACCAGTTTATTGACTATAACAACCTCCTTCTGTCCTTGTCTGTCAAGTCGAGCATTGAACTGCTGCTCCAGCTCAAGAGAATAGGTTTGCCCAAACCAGATGATGCGGTGTCCTCCGGCTTGGAGGTTGAGCCCGTGACCCCCGGAAGCCGGGTGCATCAAAAGAACCTGGATTCTGCCGGCATTCCAGTCAACGATGTCCTTCTCCGTTTTGAGTTCCCGGGGCTTATACTTGGCGAGAGCCTTCATGAGTCGGTCCCTATCATGCTGGAAGGTCCAACCTATGAGGACCGACTGTCCCCCGGCGTCCTCAATGAGTTCCTTCGTGGCTTCGATCTTCAACGTGTGCACCTCGTGAGCCACTCTCTGTTCATCGTACACTGCTCCATTGGCAAACTGGAGGAGCTTAGTGGACAAAGCTGCTGCATTGACAGCTGGTATCTCTACGGCGTCCCCGAGCTGATCAATCATGCTGAGAACTTGTTCCTCCTCGAAAGAGTCATAAGCTTTTTGGATTTCTGGGGGCATCTGGATCTCCACTATGTTGTCGATGCGCTCGGGGAGATCGAGGTAGTCCTTAGCTTTCATGCTCATGCAGATGTCCCCGATCTTTGAGTATATCCGCTCCTGATTCTCTTTGGATATGTCGTACGAATATACAATATGCCCGTTTCTACGTCCTGGCTTAAAGTAGTTGTCACGATAGTGGGATATGTATTTGCCCAAGCGCTCTCCCCGGTCCAGGAGGTACATTTGGGCCCAAAGGTCCATAAGACCGTTGGGTGCCGGGGTACCAGTCAAACCTACTACTCGGGAGAGTGAAGCCTGAACGTGCTTAAGAGCTTTGAATCTGATTGACTTGGGGTTCTTGAAACTGCTGAGCTCGTCGATGACCACCATGTCGAATGGTAGGCAAGACCCCCCGTAGAGCCCGCATAGCCAAGCCACGTTGTCTCTCCCGATGGTGTATAGGTCTGCCTTCTTGGCGAGAGCCTCACGACGTTGACGTTCTGTTCCGATGATGCGAGACACTTTAATGTGCTTCAAATGGTCCCATTTCTCGACCTCCTGTGTCCAGACTGATTCGGCTACTCTTTTGGGAGCGATGACTAATACTCGTCGGACCTCGACCTCTTTAAACATGAGCTCGTTGATGGCGGTCAAAGTAGACACTGTTTTACCCAATCCCATGTCCAGGAACAGAGCACAGTGCGTGTGGCTTATTATGTGGTCAACAGCTTGTAGCTGGTATTGATGGAGATCATTTTCGGTCATATTCCAATGCTAACATTTTACAACCCATGGTCGTGTCTATCACCTCGACTCGAAAGCCCATTGCTTTCAGTTTCTGGTGCATTAATGTCTGTATTTTTCTGGGCTTTTTACCGAATGCTTTCAGCTCAACGAAAACGACTTCGCCACCGGGGAACAGACAGAGCCGGTCAGGGAGGCCAGCATTGTGAATTGCGGGGAGTTTCAAACACCAGCCACCAACTCTCTCCACCTCAGTAACGAGCCGTTTCTCAATCGAGTTTTCGCACGTAGTATTTTTGTTTTCCATAAATGGGGAAATTTTTAGTAGACTTGCATGGCTCCCATTCGGGCATGCTCTTTAACAAGTCATTGATTTCTCGGGTCTTATACCGGTCCATGTCCTCCCTGTTCCGCCCAAGACATTCGCACCATATCTCAGCAACACACACGTAGTCTCGGGGGGTGGTCCCTTTGGGGTTTAACTCATCGACCAGGAAGTCTCTTCTCTGGTAGAGGTCCATTGAGTCCCAGTTGTCCGGGAGTTTACGTTCCAAGTACGCCTCAATGATGCCTTTCCGTTCATCCGACTCGCTGTGCGAGCTTTGCTCATTTTTGGCTATTTTTTCTGCTTCATGGCTCAAATAGAGTTTTTCCTTGGATTTGTACAGGACAACTGCCTCAGCCCATATCTGGTCTATCTCGTCGTCCAGTTCCATGAATACGTCTTTTTTGGCATTGTTGGGGACCACGTCCACTGGCATGAAGCGTCTGTTGCCAGTGGGGTCTCTCAGGAATTCGCTGTCGTTGGTGGTGCCGAAAAAGACGCATTGCCGGGGATATATCTCAGAAGTTCTGGCATACGCTGGTCGGAATGAGTCTTCGGACTTAGATATGAAATGCTTCACTGACTCAACCTCCGCTTTGCGGAGACCGGAGAGCTCAGCTATTTCAATAAGCCATGCCCCCTGGATCTGCTCGAGAGCCTCCTTTCCTTGGACTGTAAGGAATGTATCGCTAAACCAGGATTTTCCCAATTTTTTGATGAACGTACTTTTGCCGGATCCTTGAGGTCCTACGAGCATAAGCACAAGGTCGAATTTGACCCCCGGGTTCATAACTCGGGCAACTGCTCCAACCAGCATCTTGCGGATGGCTTCGCGAGAGTAGATGTTGTCGTCAGCTCCCATGTAGTCAATTAGGAGTTTGTCTACTCGTTGGACCCCGTCCCATTTGAGGTCATTGAGGTAATCCAGAATCGGGTGGAAGTGGTTGCGTTCGAATTCCAGAGCCATGGCATCATCGATCTTTAGCGAGGACGTTATGCCATATACGCAACCTAAATAGTTCCGGACCCCGGAGTAGTCTACGTTCTTGACCGGCTCCGGCTTAACAACCCGACGCCACGGGAGATTCCCGAAAACGTACCTCTTCCCGTCAAAGTCGTTCTGTCTGAACAGTCTTTTGAACCGGGGATCGTTTGCAAATATGAGGTTGAGGTTGGCATCCGACGAGAGGTACGCTCCCCGAGTATCAACCTCCAGCTCCTTCATCCACTCGACGCTCTCAGCCTCCGGGTCAACCTCCTTTTCGACTACTTCTTCCTGAGTCCGATCATGCTCTGGATCGGCAAACTCGTACTTGGCACTGTTGATGTGGTCGTTGGCAATGGTTGTCTTAGTGTCTGGGTCATTGCGTACGAACTCCTCCATTGCTGACACACTTGGCAACTTCGACGAAGGATCCTTGACCTTGTCGTCAAGGTGGCCGAATTTGTGTATGCGGACCAGGTCAAACGCATTGCAAAGTTTACCCCCACACGGGTCAGTTCCATGATGGGAATAAGCGAACTTGTCCTCATACACGATCAGACCAGCCGAGGCGCTGCCTTTTGTGTAAGTGTATCGGCCCTCCAATGCTGACGGGACATAGGTGTTGGAGAGGAAGGTCTCTATTGCTTCGGGTATGGAGTACGTCCTACAGAACGCTCCTATGAGCCCCCTCTTTATGGTTGGGTCCTCCTGCTTCTTAACGGCTCTGTCGACAGCTTCGAAACGGGACGAAGCTGTGGGCCAAAGTGATGAGTCCTTCCAATCGGCATAGGAGTTGAGGATCTCGTCAGCATCAATCCATGGACCGTCCTGAACCTTAAAGTAGTAGTCCATGTCCTTCGGCGTAGAAGGCCAGAACATGAGTCGGTTGGTTTCGAAAGTTGAATTGTCGAAAAGGTCTATTCCGATTATTCCAGCAATTTTTCGGCTTATGGCCACATACTCATCAGCCGTGACCTCTCTGCTCAGTGGCATTATTAGTCTGTACCGGGGAGACGCATCCGAGTGTTTGTGAGTCCCATGCAGAACAGCTGCATTGTCAAACTGGAGAGTAAAGTCATCCCAGAGGTCTTTGTGGGCAAAGTCCAAGTCGAGGGTCATCAACTGTCTGTGGACCACATTGGCCGGGCTTCTTTTGCCTCCTCTCAGGTAACCTCCAACGTATCCGCCTACGTCCTTTATTTTGAGCTGGTCTTCCTTGCTTGCAGAAACAAACTCCTTAAATGTTTCAGTGGTCTTGTTCTCCTCCCCGAGTCGACTGACCAATTCAGACCATTTCAGCTTCTTGTTGCTCCATACTTTTGATCTTGCACTCAGTCCGATTGCAATATCAAGTTCCCCGTCGTATGTCATTAGTCTTTCTTATAAAATTTAGTAACGTATCCGTCTGCTTTGAGAGGTAATCCCATTGGCAAGCAGTTCAGCCAAGGAATATCCTCTCCCATAACTCTACACATAGTTTCCAGACAATCCCCGGCTCGGTCTTCGTCTACCTCTGCAATGGCTTCATCATGGACGTGCATTACTATTTCGAAGTCTTTCATAATGCTTAGTCTGTACATTGCTTCGGCGAGAAGATCCCGGGAGATTGCCTGGACTATGTTCTCCACCAATTTGCCCCCGTATGTCTCTACCTCGGTCCATCCTACTGACTGGACCATGCCGTCGTAGACAATGCCAATCTGCCCGAACCTGTTGGGTCTCACACGGGGATTTCTGTAGTATAATTTTCTCCCAGCTGGGAGAGCTATTGTCAAATTGGTCCCGTCATGTTCAAAGACAAGACAACTTACCTTCTTGGTCTTTCTGGTCTGGACGCACTCGATGGCCTTCTCATTCACCTCAGCCCAAAACTCAACAATTTTAGGATTGGCTCGACGCCAAAGAGCTACAATGGAATACATTTCCTTTTTGGACAGCTTCTTCTCTTTGTCCATCTTCTCCATTGCGTTGACCGACCCCTCATATCCGAGTGCCAATTCTGCCGTCTTGCCCCGCTGTCTGAGGTCCGATCCTTTCGTAACCTGCTCAATTGGGACCCCGAACATGAGTGATGCTGATGCCTCATAGATCTTGCCATGAGTGTTGAAGACGTCGAGTCGCCACTTCTCCTGAGCTAACCAGGACAGGACTCGGGCCTCAATAGCACTAAAGTCGGCTACTGCAAACATTTTTCCCTCCGGGGCTATGAAGGCTGTTCGAATGAGCTCAGAAAGGACATTCGGAATGCTGTCGTAACACATTTCGATGAGGTCGTAGTCTCCCTTCTCCACCATGCTCCGAGCAAGACTCAAGTCCTTCATGTGGTTTTGGGGGAGATTCTGGAGCTGGATCATACGGCTCGACCAACGTCCTGTTCTGTTGGCCCCGTAAAACTGGAATAACCCGTGAGCTCTCTGGTCTTTGGCAGCACAATTGAGCATAGCAATGTACTTCTTAGTTGATGTCTTGGACAGTGCAAGCCGACCAGCTAGAACCTCCTTGACCAGATCGGGAGCCTCCGGATTGTTTTTCAGATATTCGAGGATTTCGGGCTTTCCCAGTGCAGGGAAGTTGAGTCCGAAATTAGTGCTGAGCCACGTCTTCAACTGGGCCAAGCTGTTCGGGTTATCCAAGCCCGTCAGTTCCTTCATCCGGTCGGTCATCTCCTCCGTGTATACCTCATCGAAAGAGATGGCGTTCCCGGCCATATTGAGATCTATCAGAATTCCCCGGTCATTGATGCTTTGGTCTACGAGGTAGTTCCGACGTTCGAACTCCGGGAATGGGAATTGGTCCAGCTGTTCCACGATGTCGCGTTCTGCAATCACGTCATATTCGGCATACGTCTTGAACTCGTTCCACTTGTCCGGGTCGTCGTCCGGCATGTTCCGAGTCCTCATCCCGTTGGACTTGGTTGGCTTGCACGGGGAACAGAAAAAGCGGATTAAAGCTTTACCGGTCGACTTCTTCCCGTGCTCCCCGAGGACCAACGCCTTGGAGAGTTCATCCAGAGCCAAAGGCAGTCCGCAATAGGCTGCTTTGGTCATTGAGCAATACAATTGACCGATCGGGATAGGTAGTCCTATACGCTTAAATACGAGTCTCTCAAATACGGCGTTATGAGCCCATTTCTCGATCTCCGGGTCAGTTAGAGCGGAGATGAAATAGTCGGGGAGCTCCTCTCCTTTGGCCAGATCAATCACCTGAACGGGAGAGGTGTCAAAGGCGAAAGATACTATAAGGAGCTGAAAGCCCCCCGATTCTATGTATTTATAGGCGCCCGTGGATTTAATGTCCTCCGGGCTATATGTTTCCGTATCGAAATATAAGCGTCTCGGCATGTTAATTATTGTTAAATTTGTTGCTGGGCGGGGATTCGAACCCCCTAATCCCAAATAAGACCCAGCATACCAACCTACATAAGGTCGTCGTCCCACGGGTTCTGGCCGAAGTCCTCTTCTGCCGAAGATCCCCCGGAGAGACGTTCTCCGTCAGCCAACTTCTGGAGGTTGTTCAGCCCGCAAGCAACGCCTTTGTTGCCATTCGTGTTGAAAACGTAGAAGTTGATCGACGCCCGGCCATAGCATCCGGAGTAGAAATCCTCTTTTTCGATGATGGGGTTGAGGTTGATGTCCACTATGCCAGGACGGTTGTCCGAGTTGGCATTGACGAACATGTGCCCAGCATACTCCGGATTGTCCGGTCTTTCGGTGTCCCCGTCACGGAGGGGGTTCTTCCACGTCGGGGGGATCTTGCCGCCCAATTTGGCGATGCCTTCTTTGAGAGCCGTGTCGATGGCCTCCTTGACCCGAGACAGAGTTGCCGAGTCAGTCTTCGGGATGAGAATGGACACCGAGTATTTTGCTCGGTCAGAACCCTCCATCGCCCGGGGTTCCCATACGTTGGCGTAACTGAACCGAACTTTGCCGGTTACTACTTTGGTTGTTGCACTCATAGTTGTGAAGTTTAGTTATTAGAAAAATCGAGTTTTGCTTGTTCAATTCCCATTGCCGGACGCTTGTCAGACTCTGGGACGAGAGTGGGTTTGCCAGGAGCTTTGATGACGAGGTCCCCGACCAGTGAGTCGAAGTCCTTTTTGAGGAGCTTCTCGATTGCCGGGATTCCGGCCAGTTTGACAACTTGGAACTGATCCGGGGTGTAGTCGCATGCTGTAAGAACTTCCTGAACTGCATTCTCATCAGTCCATTTCCGTATTGACCTTCCTTCGACTACCTTATACCCAGGGATCTTCTCGCCTGAGATGGCTTTGGAGAGCAGGTGCTCAGATACAGCATTTACCCATTCTTGGAGCATGGGGGCTTGCTCGAAAATCTGAGCGAGCTCCTCAGTGGTTAGGAGTTCGGGCTCTTTGAATTCGTGTTTGGCCAAGTCCAGATTGTGGTCTGCCATCTTGCGACACAAAGCTTTGACTTTACACCACCTGCACCAGTGCCCGACTTGGAGTTCCCCCTCCCCGGAGTAAGCAAGAGCTGCTTTGGGTTTCACTACCTCCTCACCCCATTTGTAGAGGTCTTCGGGGGTAATCTCCCATGACGAGATTCGCTCCTGGCGGGGCTGTACTATAGTCAACTTCACCATGTTGATGTCGTAGACCATCTCAAATTTGGACAATGCCCCAAGAGCATACAGCATCAACTGAGCATTGTTCTCAGCGAAAACCGGCACGCCAGTGCCAAACTTGAGGTCTATGATCTCCATGACCCCGTCAGCGATAATGCAAGCGTCTCCAGTGCCGAATCCTTGTTCGACCCAAGCCGAGAAGTCCAGTCTCTCCTCCAGAAGAACGAGAGCGTCTTTGGTTTTCCGCAGAGCTTCCGTATATTGGTCCGTTACGTACTGGCAATAAGCCATTACGGGCTCATCCATGGCCTCAGTGTAGAGGTCACTCTTCTTCAGCTTCCGGAGTTCAGCAGACGTAACGTCAACAGGCGTTATGAGGAACCTCGCTCGGAGGTAACATTCTGCCATCTCGTGAGCCAGAGTGCCCTCTTCGGCGTACTTGGAAGGCTTACCGGTTTCCTCAACTTTTTCCTCCAGTCTGGCACTGGGGGTGCAGTTGATCCACCGGTCTGCCTTTGATGCCGAAAGCATGGCGTGCTTACGAGATGAATGGTTCGGGGTTCCCATTACGCAAGGTTTTTGAGGAATTCGTAGAACGCGTCGTAGTTTCGGGCATCCAGTCCAGTCACATTCTTCGCTCCCAGTTCAGTGAGCTTTGCCCGGATAGCTTCGCGGTGATTGTCCACCTTACTTGCCAGGAGAGTCCGGATGTCCTGAATGGAGACAGCGGGGTCGGAACCCAAAGAGGAGTTCGCATCCATAGGCATAGGTTCGGGTTCCTCAGTCTTTTTGGGGACTGGAGCCGGAGCTGGCTTCTTCACGTCCTGTGCAGGGACTGATTTCTTGACGTCAGTCGTCTTAACTGTCACGGGATTTGCTCCGATAACCTGACAGATCTTGCGGACCATTTCGAGATCCTGAGTTTCTTCGAGGTTTGCCTCGAACTTAATTTCTACTTTCATTGGCTTGATGATTTTTGATTATGGTGTTCAGAAGTTCAATGTACTTGCTGAGAGGTATAGCCGGGTCATGGAGAACAGTTTCATGAAACAGGGACCCGAGGTGGAACACCTTCGTCTCTCCCGTTTTGACCGATAACTCGGCTCTGTAGTTCCCGTTTGTCAGAATACATGTCTCTCCTTTAAACTCGGAGTTCCATGCTCCTCTATAGAGATCGTCGACAGATACACGGAGCCAAGCTGCTAAACGGGAGACTTGCTCCGAATTCAACAAGGTTTTTCCGTTGAGAACCCGGTTGAGAGCTGCTCGGGGGAACCGGTTATCGGGGAACAGAATTTCTGCCACTTCTTGAAGCCTGAGCCCCCTCTGTTCAATTAATTCTCTGAGATTGATAGTCATTGTGTTGTCCATGTTGTTTATCCCGAATATAATCAATTTTCCCCTGATATTGAAATTTTTTTCAATCTTTTTAATGGAAAATGTTTACTTGGTGAGGAGGTAGACCACCTGAGCAATAAACATGCTCCTCCTGCTGTGGTTGACCCGGGCATATACTTCTCGTAGAGGCTCAATGGCTTTCTCAAGCTTGAGGTCCTCTCCTTTCCTCTTCAACTCCTTGAGAGCCTTGAGAGCCTTATAGACCCGGGTCCTTTCCTGCCATTCCCGAACTTCGGCTTTGTCGTTCCACCAACCAGACACGGGGACAAATTTTGATCTGAGCACATAGGCGGATTTTCCGTCCTCTAAAAACGGCTGTTGAGTGATGGCTCCCGGGGTACAGTTGGGGTTGATCTTTTTCTCGAACGAGATGGGCTCCGTGTATGTAGGCCCCTCCCCGGGAAGCTTGTCAATTTTCATGTAGTGGAATCCGAACTCGTCCTCATACTTGAATACTACGTATTCTTCAATCTTTTTCATGGTTATCTGTTTAAGGTTCTTGCTGATATTCTGCATTTCTCGCCGAAGTAGGTAAATGTCTGACCGTTAGCTGCAATGTCTTTCAGTTCAGACTCAGTATAAGATTCATACTCACCTTCAATATTGATTCGAGTGGCTCCTTGGGAGTTAGCCAAAGCTCTGAAGGAAGTGAAGACTCCCTCCACGTATCCCATTCGAGTGACGATAAGTACCGATTTTACTGTTCTCATAGTTGTGTAGGTTTTTGTTTACCCTACAAATATAATACTTCTGCGGTAAATACTACGATAAAATCAGCATTTTTTTCCGTTTGTTTTGAGAAGTCCCATCATGACAATTTCGAGAGGGTTGGGTGAAGCTGGTTCTGACTGTCTTTGGTCTTCCACCAATTTCTCCCACATTGAGCCAGCTTTAAATCCGATGAATGCCAGGAGCTTCTCCTTTCTTGTGAGAGGTTTGTCGGTTTTAATGCCAAACTGGTCAAGAATAGACTGAATCCCTTCATTGACAAAATCCGACTGATTGGTAACTGATTCTCTGTGAATAACTCCGAGGAGAACCTCTCCCACATTGCTGGGGACTTTCAGCTCCTTGGATACGATTCCGTTAAAATAGTTGTCCGATTTGGGGTCCGGATCTGCCGGGAGGTCCCAGTTGAATTTTTCTCCCATGTTTTACTATTCGTTAATTCCATACTTACCGCAGACGTATGCTTCGCCAGTCTTGAAGCCCATGCAGACGAGAAGAGCCTCTCGTTTGGTTAAGGTGTTGTCCATGCCGGACAATTCGTTTGCTAACTTAACCATCTCCGACAAGACTAAAGAAACATGACTAACTGTCTCCTCGTCAAGGCTGTCCACTCTCTTCTGCATCCTGTCTACGAGCTCTACTGCTTTGTCGGCGTCCATCTCCGGTCCGATGAGACTGGAGAAGTAGTCATCCCTGATAGCCGGCTGTGCCGGCTCATTCCATGCGATTTTTTTTCATTGTGTTCTATTTTGTTTGTTGAAAACCTTTTCGTTGGATGAGGTCCTGGAGCTCCTCTTCTGTGTAGCAGGTGGAGATGAACCCGTTGCTGAAATAGAGGTCGAAAGTACCCGAAGGAAGCTGTGTAACCTTAAGTCCTAAACCGTTGCTGTTAGTGTAACTTGTAGTTGTCATTGTCTTATCCTTTTGTTTGTATCACAAATATAAGAAAAGTTTTTTGAAGTAAAAAATTTTTTGATTGAAAAATGAGAAAAAAGTTGGGACCCCTATTTTGGGGGGTCCCGGGAATTAAAACTGTTTGAATCCGTAGTGGTTGAGTTTATGCTCCAGGAGCTGGAATTTCATATACCCCATGTCCAACCCGGTTCCTATCATATTTACGAACGGGATTCGGCTGGTGATGAAGACCTCCATCTCGGATCCCCCTGGGGTCCTGTACCTATTTATAAGTACGTGCTCCTCCGTGAGAGGGTCAAACCTGTCTTTTACATTGGCTGCCCATTTTCGAGTCATCCCGTTTTTCAGAAGTATGGTCCTGAGTTCCGTCATGGTGTAGCAGAAGGTGTGGACTCCGTTGTTGAAGGTAAGGCTGAATGCCCATTTGAACTGGCCGGAGGTGAATTTGTTGATCTTGAGTTCGAGTCCCTGATTGTTGGTGTAGGTGATGGTTTTCATATTGTAGTTTGTTTTTGTTTGTATCACAAATATAATACTTCTGCTGCAAATACTACGATAAAATGCTGGAAAAATAGCAGAGAAACAATAAATTTTTTATTGTTTCTCACCTAAGTGATTGACACTCAATGGGTTAGGCCCTAAAGTCACCCCCGGAGAAACAATGTAAACAATAATTCCTATATAACCTTTTTATAGGGGTCTTATCCTCTTTAAGAACACTATTATCCAATATTAGAACACATATTCCCTATTCAGGTCTTCCTCCTAAATTATTGTTTACATTGTTTACAAGGGCCTAAATCATTGATATTCAATCGATTATAGAGAAACAATGATTGTTTATTATTGTTTCTCATTGTTTACTGCTGGTCCCTGCCACGGGGGCCAATATCCCCGGCTTGTGGACACAAAAAACCCGGGCTCCCCTAAGCCCGGGACGGAGTAGTTTTCTAAAATTTCCAGCTAAAGCCGGCCTCATACCCCGATCGGGTCAGCTCGAAGTCCCACATATAGGATATATCTACTCCGAAATTCCTGTAATATATGCCTCCCCCAGCTCCGATCTGTCCGAATGAGTTAGCCGAAGCTCTAAGAAATGGGGACCATTTCTGGGACCTCGTTTCTTTGATCTGTTCTCGGACGGGGGTATACTTGTACGTAAGATGCTGGAGAGTGTTGTATTGGACTATAGCCTCCCAGTCAAATTGGCCAATTTTGGGATCTTTGAAGAATGTTCCAGCGTATTTCCTGGTCGTATTCCAGTCCAATATTGTCCTTTTTACGCTCTCCAGAGTATCCACCTCCTTTTGGTCCTCCCCAAAACCCCCTCCATTTGTGATTTCTGGGGGTGTTTGGGGAACCTTTTCCTCCTGGCCCTTATAGATATATATCAATTTGATTGGATTCCTAAAACCCTCCCATTTTGGAACCAAATCCGGGACTTTGACCTCCCCCTGAATTGGGGGTAAATCGACGTACTTTATAACGGTCTTTTCCTCGACTGTTTTACGCCCGATTATAAAGCCTATACCTACAAGAACTATTGTGCAGAATACTCTCCTTAATAAGTCCATATCGTGTCCTGCGGGAGGGTTTTAGAAGCATCTACATGGATAAAATTCCCATCGATGCCTATCCTCCGGATCTGCAATGCAATGGCTGCCTGGAGGATCTTCATCCGATTGGGGCCCGACGCACACCGGATGTCCACTGCCAAACCTTCGGTGTGAGCACTATTACCGGACCGACCTTTGGCCTTATCGTGTTCTTTGGAACGATAAGCGCAATTGAGGACGAGGGGGATGCCTGCCTTTTCGCGGAGGTCATCCAGTAGATCGAGAAAATCCTGGTCCATGTCTTCAATGGAGCAGGACGGGTTGCATCGCTCGAATTCTTCGGGCTTAAAATACTTACTTGTCTTCATGGCATTCAAAATCTATTTGAGTTTTCTTGCTGACCGATCTCTCCATGTATGACCGCAGAGCTCTGAATATGGGATGATTGGAAATTATAGCTGAGTTTTCCAAAAAGCTCCAAAACTCAGTCCCGACCACAAAAGCAGCGAAGAAGTTGGCAAGGTTGAGACCCCCCAAGTTCGGGAGGACATGCACGTCAAGCATGTAGGCCATGCCAATACCGATAATGCTGAGCCCCAACTTCCAACACGTGTCCCACATTTTCTCGCTTTTGAACACATATTTTTGATGAGCTCGTTTGTGGCGCTTGTAGTCAGCAATATTTCCAATTATGAAGTCGATGATAATGGCAATACAGACACAGAGGATAAGGATCTGGACCGGAGCTAAAAACCCCCAAAACCCTACAATGCTCCCGCATATCCATTTTCCCGCTCGCATAACTGTCTCCTCCATATCTGTTAAACTTATAATTTATTACGTCCTATAATCATTTTACGAGACGGGGACTCCTTGTATTCAGTACATTGAGTCAGTAACCGCAGAGCTTTAAGGTGATTTATAGCCTTCTCGAGGTAGGCTTCCCCGATGTTCCGTGCTTCGTTCGAGCTACGGATGATGATGTTGTCTTCTACTCGAGTGCTGAATTCGCCATCTTTGTACCTCACCCCGAAGGCAGTGGGGTTGATTGGATTGTTGACGATGAATCGGGAATACGCAATGTATGCAATGGCGATCTTGAGTCCTTCGCTTCGACCATCCCCGGAACAGCCACCATCATAATACCCGCCTTCCATGACGGCAGTGTACTGGTCTTTTGTAATGGTTACGTCCCCGTATTGGAAAGGACCGGGGCCGGAAAAGTCTGTCTCGTCGAGCCATCTGTAGAGATTGGCTCCTATGGCATCCACCAGTCTGAGAGTCTCAGCCTCCCGGATATATGGCTCCAGTCTGGCCGGATCGTTGATGTTCTCGGCTATCGGCCGAACATTCCGAAGGTCGTTAGAGTTGAGTATCATCGGGCATGAGTTTTATAATCTCCTCGTCGTAAAGCCCATAAATGAGCTTGAGCATGTTTCTCTTCTGAACAGTGGAGAGCATCTGGTCCCGGATAATCTCCAGTACCTGAGTCATGTTGTCCTTGCCAATTCTGTCTGCTATAGACTCGCCGGCATTGTAAGTGAGAGACTGAATAGCGAAGTCGGGATTTTCCAAAGGAGCCCACCAGTACTCAAAGATCGATACGAAAGTCTCCTCCAGCTGCTGACGCTCCCGGACTGTAACAGAGTTGTAGTACTTGTAGGCATTGGTCATGAGATCAGCCCCAAAGTTAGCCCCCACGTCAACAGCTCGAAGAATAGGAGGCTGCTTGAAGGCTTGACCAATGTTCTCCGGGATGACTCTCTGCGTTACTTCGAATGCTTTGTCGTAGTTCTCTCCCGAGAACTTGATGAATTGAGGCACCTCGTCTTTTGACTTGCACTGGATGTACCACAATTGAGAGGTGTTCTCATCTCCTTGGAATTTGTTGAGCTCTTCCTGAGTCTCATTGACTTGGGACTCGTCCTGGGTCTCGTCTTTGATGTCTACCAAAATTCCCGCCGTCAGGAAGTTGGAGCATGCGTTTCGACCGGCTACGTTAGCAAGTGCTTCCTCAGTTCTCATGTCTGTCATCTCCGCGATGAAGATGGGGACCGGGTAAGAGGGACTGCCTTCAGAGTCTCCGGAAAAGTAGAGGATTTGGCCATTGTAGTTGTCCCATCCGCCAGCTTCTTCTACCTGGTTCAGGATAACCTCAGGATCCGGGTTGAAGAGGTGAAACCACTCAATGTCAGACGGCGACCACCGGGACCTCGTCTTGTCTCGGTGACCCCAATCCGGATGGTATGCCGTCCGGCCAATAAACCCATTGTCGTCCGCCTTCTCCAGTCGGAGAGACTCGAACGGAATGTGGTGGATCGAACTGACGCGGAAGTTCATATTGTAGTTAACATGGATGGCGAACCCATGCCATAACGTGAAGTCTTTGCATACCATGCGGAGGATCTTGTCAAGCTTCTCCCCTTCTTTGTTGACCCGCAATTTGTAGATACCCGGATCTTTGAACCCGTGACCGTATACGAAGTCATTGTATATGCTCAAGCAGGCATTGCCGGTCTTTGAAGCCTGAACAATCTCGCTGACTGTCTGGGGAAAGTCGTTGGTATCTCCGTATGTTTGGATGCCATATTGTCTCCAGTCCCGGGATTCGAACTGAGGAGCTGATTTGATCTGTGCAACTTTCATACTGGCGTAATTTTAATAGTAGGAGGGACGGGAAGCGACCCCGTCCTATTACCAGTCCTATTTGGACCCTCCTTTTTCGGCTCCCTTCTTGGGAGCCTCTGAAACGGGATTGACTATCCGGTTGTAAGCCTCTTCGATATCCCCGGCAGACATTTGCGAGTCTGCATAGGCTTCTTTGATGGCTTCCAGATCCATCCCGGCGTCGACGAACTCCTTCACCTCGGCGTCGATGTCGGCGGGCTTCTCCTCGGGCTTCTCCTCGGGCTTCTCCTCGGGCTTCTCCTCGGGCTTCTCCTCGGTCTTCTCCTCGGTCTTCTCCTCGGTCTTCTCCTCGGTCTTCTCCTCGG
>OBJD01000009.1_pt1 | contig 38069 bp, 29 predicted proteins | sample 1518751 | NCBI WGS metagenome assembly OBJD01 (sample SAMEA728703, study PRJEB22492) | human gut metagenome | reverse complement strand
GATAGGTGAATGATATGCTGAAATACGAGCTTAAAAAGTACATACTGAAGCCGTCACTCCTTATCTGCATTATCGTGCTTTTTCTTTTAAACTTTGTTAAGGTATTTGAGCTGTATTACTACACGGGTGGGGGCAGAGCCGTCCTTTCGGGAAATGCCGTACAAGGCACAGATATACTGTACGATAAATACAGCGGAAAGATAACCGGTGAAAAGATAAACGGACTAAAAACCGAGCTTGCTAATGCGGAGCAGATGCTAAAAGAGTACGGTATAATTGAAGAGCCGATTGAGGGTACATATTGCGGCTACCCCTACGGTGATGTAAATTTATTCAAAGACCTTATTTCGTCCTACGAATACGCTATTCTATACTCAAATAAAAGTGCAGAAATAACCGAAAATGCAAGGGCAAACGCCGAGTTCTACAGCGATAAGAGCCGGTACGAATACCGCCTTTCAAAGCTGTATGAGGACTGCTATAAAGGCAGGTCGCTCGACGGCTTTTATCAGTCCGAGGGACACAAGGCTATCTTCGACTATAAGTTTTCCGCCTTGCTGTCAATGTTTATCATAGTGCTTGCAATATCTCCGATAGTATCAAAGGAGTATGTTATAGGCTACAATAAGCTTATATCTTCATCAGGAAAAAGAGGGTCGGTTATGCTTGCAAAGCTGACAGCGGCGGCGATATTTACATTTGCGGTTACACTTATACTGTTTGCTTCGGATATGGTTTATTTTCAGCTTATCTACGGCTTTGACGGCTTTTCCACACCGATATACGCCTTGCAGGAATTTGAAATGTGCCCGTTCAATATCACGCTTTTTGGCGCTCTTGTGATAACGTTCGTATTAAGACTTGTGTTCCTGCTTATGTTCACATTCCTTGTGACGGCAGTATCGTCCTTTTGCAAAAACGATATAATTTCAATGGTTGTAAGCGTAGCGGCGGGATTTCTGCTTGTAATCGGCTCGGAGCTGCTCCCCGGCGTGCTAAACCCTACGACGCTTATCGGTACGACAGAGCTTTTCACAAATATGAATGTCTGCAATATCCTTGATTTCCCCGTATTCAATGTTGTTGTAACTTTATCCGAAGTAATACTTCTTGCTGTCGTCTTTGCTGTCGTGTCTGTACGGAGGGGTATGAAATGCTGTTAAAAAATGAACTGAAAAAACTGTACATAAAGCAGTACGGACTTATTGTACTGCTGATAGTCTTTATAGTAAAACTGCTCACAAGTGCGGATTTATACAAGGCAAGCTACAGCGATATGTCGTACGAACAGCAGAAATATTATCTCGAATATATGCAGGAGTACGGCGGACAGCTTACCGATGAAAAGGAAACCGCTATACTCTCGCTATACAGCGAGGCAGAAGCCGCAAAGCAGCTGCAAAGCGATATACTTGATAAAAACAGAAACGGAGACTATGCCACTCCCGAAGAATTTACAAACGCGATGCGGGAGATACCCGACATAATCGAAAAGTATGACGCTATAAAGCTGCTTTATTCAAACTACGAAAGAGTAAGCGCAGACCGTGAAAATCTGCTTATGCTCCCGTCCGGCTCAAACGCCATGACAAGCGGAATAGAGTATCTGTTTATTATGGCAATATGCTATATCTCTGCGGCAATGTGCTATTATGAAAGAAATATGAAGCCACTTATCGTTACCGCCGCAAACGGCAGACGCTCGGGCGGGTACAGGCTTATATCCTTGTTTTCGCTCATTTTTACCGGCTGGCTCGGACTGTTTATTATAGAGCTTACTTCATTATTTGCCGTTATCGGAGCGGAAAACCTCGGCTGTGGCGTACAGTCACTTGAAGCCTTTGAGAACACCCCGTTTGGCAGTCTGTCTATAATCGCAATGTTTATAGTTATTCACCTGACAAAGCTGCTCGGCTACCTGCTTATTTCGGCTGTATGCGTACTGCTTTGTACGCTGACAAAAAATCTGCCGCTGTCGCTGTTTGTGCCAATGGCGGTCACTTGCGTGTGGGTTTATCTTTTCGGTCAGAATAATGCCGTGTATTATTCGCCGTTTTCACTTGTGCTCGGCTCGCCGTATTACACGGGAGATTGTTATGTAACCGAGGGCAGACTTGAAATTCTGCTGTATTCATGCGTTCCTGCCGAACTTCTGGTTATGCTGATAACGATAGCTGTTATTGTGATAGCGGTTACTGCGGCAGTATATATCGGCAGTATAAAGCGCTGTCGTCCGGGAAAAAAGGCAGTGATTTCGGCAGTTGCCGCTTCGCTGATACTGCTGTTGTCAGGCTGTTCTCAGAGCACCGCCGATAACACGGCGGCGGACGGAAGATACGGTTTTGCTTATGACGGTGAAGGATATTACGAACTTAGTACCGAGACCGACGATGAATACAATATAATTTCTCAAAGGATAATCAGATATGACGATAAGCTGAATCTTTCAGAGGACGATATACTGCGAAATATAACCTGTGACGGCAGGGTTGCCTATATGCTTGCAAGCGACGGGTATCTTTATTATACCGAAAGCTTTCAGAATGGCGGCACATATACCGATAATGTGTGCAGAATACGGCTTAGCGATTATTATAAAGAAACCGTTCTTGCCGCGCCTGGTGCCCAGCGGCTCAGCCGCTATCTTGACCTGCTGACAATATGGTCGGGTGACAGCGATGATTACAGCTACAGCGGTATGTGCAAGTATCGGAATAATTTATACCTGCAAACGGATAATTACAAGGTGTTTGTACTTGATTTGAATACAGGCACACGCCGTCTGCTGTTCAGCGAGAATTATATAAACGGGGATATTTCCGTTATTGACGGCAAGGTGTTCTATCTTAATTCCGACGGCAATCCGGTCTGCTTTGACAATGAAAAGAAGATTATCAGCGAAAGAATGTTCTATGCGATTGCGTCTGACAGAGAATATATTTACTGCTCGAACAATTCTGTCACTTATCGGTATGAGGTGAGTGATTTATCGGAAGAAAAGTTTGCCGATAAGGGCGAGGCGTATATGGCGGACAGGAGCTGTGTGTATTTCGGCGACGGAACATATATGGACGCTTACGGAAAACAGGTGGAAATACCTCAGGCGGAGGACGGAAGTATTTTTCTTGCAAACGGCAGAGTAATAGTCAAAAACAGTGACGGAACATTAGAATTTTCAGACAAATAACTGAGGAAACGTAAATGAAAAAACGCATTTTATTATCACAATTCGCTATAGCTTTGGTCCTTTCACTCTGCTCCTGTGCGGGAACAAGTGAAAGTGACACACAGAGCCTTGTGTCAAATCCATTTGAAATATCTGAGAACGAAAACAGCGAAACGCCTGCCAATGACGAGCGCTATGAGCTTTATGACAAGTACCAGAGCGGCGCTCTGCAATTTGACTTTTCAGAAATGAACGATGCGCAGAATATCGAATATAACGGTGAAAAAATAAATATAACTTTTTCGGCAAATGCCGCAAATAACCGGGAAGACATAACGATAGGATATATGGCGTTTATCGGAGGAATACCGCAGGTTATATCCGTAAACGGAAGTGAAGAAGTCGAAACTGTAAGCGTAAACTTTCCTAAAGATGAAATTACAAACGTATCTATCAACATAAAACCTCGCATTACAAAGGAGCTTGAAGATAAAAAAGAACTGAATTTGCAGATTGTTTCTATTTTCAATATCGGTTATGTGCCTCAGGGTAAATATGCGGGCTTTGGCTTTGGCAATATAAACGCAGGCTCTACCGTATACACAGCTTGTCTTACAATGAACGAAAAGGCTGAAACTGTTGAGCTTAGCGGAAATGCAGAGTTTGAAAATATACCCGCGTCCGACAGCTCATTAAAGTCATATACGCTTAAAAAAGCGGGTGAAATGAGCAGCGGAGCGATGCTAAAGCTTTACAGCAAGGACAATGAGACCGAGCACCTTATTCTTGACAAAAGCACCCAGACTTGTGATGTGCTGTTTGACGGTGCGGATTTTGATACTTACAATGTTTTCTTTTATGTAAATCATAAGAGAGTACAAGTAAACGGCAAGGACTATGCTACGGTATCGGCAAAGGCAGGGTATGTTCCGAAACTCACGGCTATTCTCGAAAATGTCAATAACCACGATATTGTCTATGCTATAGCCGTGCCTTTAACTAATGATTATACAAAGGCAAGAATACTTAAAACAACAAGCCGGCTCAGCTTTTCACCTGATGATGAGATTATAACAAATCCCACAACACAGCTGCCTGCCGACACAAGTGCAGATGTACCCGAAAGTGAGCCTGAAAACAGCAATACGGCTGCATCAGACAGCGTATTGTATAAATATAACGTGGTAGGATATATTGATAATGATTTGAACTATCTTCTGTTATATAAAAGAGCGTCAGATGAACCCGAAGACGGTCTTGACTATACTTACTCTGTATATGATAAATCAACAGGTAAGATAACCGAAAGCTTAAGAAGCCAAAAATCACCTTGGGATATTTCCTGCTGTAACGGACAGTTTACCTATATAGATGAGAACTTGACCGAAGACCAAAGCGTTACGTCAGAGATATTCGCCGTAACATATAATGAAAAGTTTGAAGAAATAAGCAGACTCAGCAGTCTTACGGTAAGCGATAGTATTCATTATATATCCGCCGTATACTCAAAGCAGCTTGATAAATACTTCGTATGCTATAGAAAAGACGGCAGAGACGAATACATAATAAGCAGATTCAGCAAGGATGGAAAAGAAGAAAAGGAGCTTTTCAGCGACAGCGATTACTATTATAGTAGTACAATGCTGCTTGCGGATAACAGAATTATCCTTTGTAAGTATCGCGCAGTACCCGACGGTTGCTCAATCCAGGTTATAGACTTTGACGGAAACGAAATAACCGCCGATATGCCGCAGAGTACCGATTATTATGCGCTGATGGGGCAAAAATCGGGTAAATACTACTGCCTTTTATCTAATCGAACCGGTTACGCATCCAAAACCGAAGAGTTCCCCGAGGATACATTGTATCTTTATGACGGCGAAAAGGACAAAATAGTTGAATTCACACCCGAAGAAGCTATTGAAATGGGTTGCGTGAGAATAACTCCGGACGGTACAAAAGCGGTAACTATAACCGAACATGAGTTTTTGAATGAGGAGCAGACAAATCGTCTGTACACCGATCTTGTAATAAAAATATATGACCTTGATACCGGAGAAAAGATAAATGAGATAAGAAGCGACAAAGGAAGGGGAGTTAACGGGCGCAATATTCAGGCGTTTGATGACAGAATTGTCGTATATGACGGTAGCATTACAGATTGCATTTTATATCAGTTCAGATATGATGAGCAGGCGGGATAAGTAAAAAGTGTTGTTAATCGGCGGACGATTTACATAAATTATTTAGATTAAACGGAGGACATTTAAAATGATTAAAAAACTTTTACGAGCATCAGCAGCATCACAATTCGCTATAGCTTTGGTCCTCTCGCTCTGCTCCTGTGCGGGAACAAGTGAAAGTGACACACAGAGCCTTGTGTCAAATCCATTTGAAACATCTGAGAACGAAAACAGCGAAACACAAGTGAGCAACCCGTTTGACACAACAGCTTCCGTAACAAATATCTCAGTAGATTCAGCGGTTATAGAAACATTGCCTCCGTTTAGTAAACCTCAGGAATCCGAACCGGAAAATGATGATTTCAGCAAATATCAGGAAGCCGAAATTGCATTCAGCGACTACAGCATTGAAGGCAAGTCAACTGTAAAGTACAGCGGCGGTGAGGTAAATTTCAGCTTTGTGTCCGATTCTGCAAAGAATAAATATGATGTAGAGATTGGCTATATGGCATTTATAAATGGTGTGCCTCAAAAGCTGTCGCTGAACGGCTCTGAAAAATCCGAGCTTGTAAGCATTTCACAAAAGCCCGACACAAAGCAGACGGTTACTCTTACCTTTATTCCGGAGATAACAAAAGAATACGAACATGAAAAAATATTGAAAGTAAAGCTGATGACCGTTTTGCACCCGTCTTACAGACCTAAAGACGGCTTTTTAGGCTTCGGTAACGCACATTCCGGACAGTCGTTCTTTGAGTTTGAGATTGAAGCAGACACAGAACCACAGATTATCGACGATTTTACATATTCGTCAGATTGTGAAAGCATTTTAGCAACCGCAAAAGTAAAAGAGGAGTATAATCTGACTGACGCAAAAATATCCGGCGCAAATATGATAAGTTTGTTTGATGCAAAGCGTCAGGAACACAGCTTATCTATTGATAAAAGCTCGGATAAATTGGGCGTTACTCTGCTTTTATATGGCGGCGATCCCGATGAATATGCTGTATATTTTTATAAGAACCATGAGCGAATAAAGCTTGGAGAGAACGGCGGTATGAGATTTGCTTCAAAAACCGGTTATATAAATGAGTACAAGGTGACGCTTGACGATGTAAAAGCGGGAGATATAATTTATGCTGTTGAAGTACCGCTGAACTCCGAGGTTGGCTCAATGAATATCCGTAAAAGTATTAGTATTGTGGTTACGGAAAACGAATAAGATGACAAAATATATTTCATAAATATCGGAGGAGCATAAATGAAAAAACGCATTATCACATCTGCACTTGCTTTGGCACTTGCTTTCTCACTTTGTGCTTGTACAGACAATACATCGACAACGGAAAGCTATTCCGATAGTACAAGCGGAACGACCGCATCGGGGAAATCCTCTTTTGAGCAAAGCGGTGACAGCGTTCTTTTACCTGAGAGCGGATATGAAACGAGTAAACCGAATCAGGCTGACGAAGACGTAGAAATAATAAACATTTATGACTATATCCCTGTCGGATATGTTGATGAAGCGCAGAGGTATTTGCTGCTGAAAGCAAACGCAGATAACTCCTTAAACGATTATACTTGCGATTACGTCGTTTATGACGACAGAGAAAAGAAGGCTGTATATCACTTTACAGTAGGAGGTTACTATGATCCGGTATCTGAATCACAGCCTTTTGATTCGGATGTAAAATATAGTGAAGGAATGTTCTCTTTTTCTGCGTGGAACTATTATGTCGATACCGATGAATGTGAAAGATGGTACGAGGTTACCGATGTGTACGGAAATCTGATATATAAAAGTACAACAAGCAAAACGCAGATAAGTCATTGTACTTATGTTCCTTCCGAGGACAAGGTATATTACAATGCTTCTGTAAACGATGAATGCTGCTTTTATAAAATGAATTCAGACGGAAGCAATAAAGATAAATTATTCGATGAAAATTTTGCGGATTTCTATGTGCTTGATAATGAAATAGTGGGTTATTACTGCGAGGGTGAGGCGTTTACCGATGAATTTGACGCTTGCTATTTTTGCGTTATGGATAAAAACGGAAAGATGATACAGCAGATAAACATAGGCCCTTTCAGCAACTGCAACCGCAGGCTTGTAAAGGCGGGAGATTTTATCTGTTTTATGTCGCCGTTTGACCCGGAGATAAATCCGGAGTTTTCCGAACGCTCAAACGGAGTTATTTTCTACAATTACAAAACTAACGAGCTGAGAGTACAATATTTTGATAACGAGATAGAAAACAGTTATTGTGGGATTACTCCAAACGGTAAATATCTGATAACCTGTGTGCCCAATGATGTTGAAATCGAAGATTCTGCATTATACGGCTATGAGCGAGGTGATACAACCGTAAATATATATGATACAGCAACCGGTGAGAAGCTGAAATATGAAAAGCTCGGAAAAGAAAATGTCCGCCCGTCATATATGAATGTATTCAATGACAGAGTGGTTTTCATGGACGGATGGAACAAGTCTGTTTATATGATAGATAGCATATAAACCGGCGATCGACGGTTGATAAAAAGATGGAGTCCTTTGCAGGGCTTGAGGGTAAAATCAAGATACGATGAAAAAGGGAGCTTGCCACAACACGGTGGCAGGCTACTTGATTTTTGAATAAGAATATGTTATACTGTATAAACAAATAAAGGTTTATGCGGCGAATAGTCGGTGATATCCGGGATGTGCTTCTTCGCCGGACAATGAAAACACCCTCGTTTTTTTACGACAATTTTTACGACAAATCAAATAAAGTTATGACATCTTATGTGAGGTTATGTACTTTAATGAAAACGGTTTGGATTAACAAAGTAAGGAAAAGAGAGGTTAAATCAGGGCATAAGATACTTTCACTTGAAATCCCCACGATGAAGCCGGAAGTGAAGTAAATATTTTAACGGGCAGTTCCTTTGGGATTGCCCGTTTTCTGAAACAGCAAAATATAAATCGAATTTGGAGTGAGATTATGAAAAAAAGAACAGCAATAACTGCGGTTATATTAACGCTTATAATGACATTTATGGAAATGTCCGCTCTGCCGGCAGCACTGTTTTGTAATATAAAAATTGAGGACATCGATCCGATTTATATTACTTTGATGTTGAATTTTTTATTGGCTTTTGCGATTTGTTGGGTATGCAGAAGGTTTCTGATGAAGGATTGGCAGTTTGGATTACAGCTTAAAGGCGTTTTATCGGGGCTGATAAAATACGGGTTACCCGCAGTAATTGCGACTGTGGCAGTTACATTTGCTTTCTGTATCGGACTTATGCCGTTTGATAATAAACCGACTATATGGAGAGTTGTTATTGAAGGAATTGTATACTACATAGGTGTCGGCATTATGGAAGAATTGTACCTGAGAGGTTTGTTGCAGAATATTATTGCAAAGTGGTTCGGGGAAAGAAAAAACGCAATCTTGTATGCGATTTTGATTACTTCTGTATTATTTGGCTTAGGTCATATTTTCGGAGCTTTGGGACAGCCGATTGCAACAGTAATAGCTAAAACAGTCTGGGCAACCGCACTCGGCGTTTATTTCGGAGCGGTCTACGCAGTAAGTAAAAATCTGTGGGTTCCGATCATACTGCACTTAATTATAAATCTGTGCGGTATTCCGTTTTGCTTTTCAACGAGTAACCGGTACCCGACAATAGCTTTGATAGCTTGTCTTGTATCTTATGTTCTGCTTGCGGTTTATGGCATATATATTCTAAGAAAGAATAACAGTAGGGATAATGCTTGATAATTTTGCTTGTGAGCTTGCCCTTTGAGAGAGGATAACTCCCTTTCTCAAAGGGCTTTTCTGTTATATGCCTACCCATATATCAATCCATAATTGACTTAGCCACAGAAAACCGCTATAATAAATCTATACAAGCAGGAGGACTTGCTGAAATACTGTGAGCCTGTTACCTTTGCTATGGTAAAGGTTTGGATAAAACTAAAGCAATCTGAAGAGCAATAAGTAATGTACCGGATATGTCCCATTTTTCATGGTATAATTAGATTTGGGTACTTTGGACTGAAATATAAATATTTTCACAAAGGAGCAGAACCTATGGAAAGCTTTGAACCTAAAAAATTGGCGCTGATACGAATCTGGCAGATTTTGAAAGAGTATAGCGATTGCGACCATCCTTTGACTCAGGACGATATTGCAAGGCATCTTGAAAGCGACTACGGTGTTGTTATCGAGCGAAAAGCAATCAGCAGAAACATATCTCTTCTGAAAGAAGCAGGGGCTGAAATTGAATCGGTACGTGCCGGTAGTTACCTCGAAAGAAGAGATTTTGAAGATTCCGAACTCAAGCTGCTTATTGACGGCGTTCTTTGCAGCAAATATATTACTGCTAAGCATTCAAAAGATTTAATAGACAGGCTGTGTGGACTTTCTAACAAATATTTCCGCTCTCATGTAAAGAATATTCATTCGGTCAATGATTGGTATAAAACGGATAATCAAGCTTTGTTTTATAATATTGAACTGATTGATACAGCTATCGAAGAAGAAAAGCAAATACATTACGATTATAACAAGTACGGAGTCGATAAGAAACTCCATAAGTCTTCTCATCAATATGTGTCCCCTTATCTGATGATCCTGCATAATCAGCACTATTACCTTATGGCATACAGTGAATATTGGGGCAATATGGCGTTTCATAGACTGGACCGAATCACCAATATGAATATTTCAGATAAAAAGGCTACTCCGATCCGTAATGTATCCGGCTATGAAAACGGTATCAATTACAAGGAATTGTCCTCTGCTATGCCTTATATGTTTACCGACCGACCAGAGCACATTGACTTTATTGCAGATATTGGAATAATCGACCAGGTTATCGACTGGTTTGGCAGCGATATTCGCATTGCAAAAACCGATGATGAGAACAAGGTCAGAATCAGCGTCAAGGCAAGCCCAAACGCTATGGTGCATTGGGCGATGCAGTATGCAAATTATGTTGAAATAATCTCACCCGAGCCGCTCAGGATGCGAGTGAAAGAAGCGCTTGAAAATGGGTTGAAGAAGTATGAATAGAAGGGACGTAAGCCATGGCAAAAATTGAAACAAGAACGGTTCTTTCAGAGGGAACGGAACCCTCTTTGGAAAACAGCACATTTTATATCAAGGATTACCAAAGAGGATATCGATGGGAAGAGCAGCAGGTTAAGAGTTTGCTAGATGACTTGCTTGAATTTAATCATGATAATCATACACTAAAGTATTGTATGCAGCCGCTGGTGGTAAAAAAAGCGGAACGCAATGCAGTGGCTCATACGCGTACATTGTCGGAACTCATTACGCCGGATGCTGTCAAAAGTGAAGAAACTGAATCTTCAAATTGTGATAGTGCGTGGGAATTAATTGATGGTCAGCAACGATTAACTACAACGCTATTGGTATTAAACTGCTGTTACGAAGCTCTAAAAAAGCCGCCTGCCCCTCCTTATCAAATTTACTATCAGCTTATTCGTAATATTGATGAGTATTATATCAATCATGCAAAAAAAGTTATAGATGATTGGTTTGATAGTTTTGGTTCAAAAAGTGATGATATCAGAAGCGAGATACGCGGCAAAATCAACTCGGATATTCAATTTATCTGGTACGAAGTTGAATCGAATGCAAACTCGGTTGAGATTTTCACAAAGCTGAACATTGGTAAAATTCCGCTTACAAATGCCGAACTTTTTAAGGCTCAATTATTAAACCCGGACAGAATTGATAAAAAGGACAGAGAAAAAGAAGTAAAAGAAAATGTTACACTTGCATCAATTGCTTTTGAGTGGGACAAAATTGAGCAATCACTGCGAGACAATGATTTTTGGAGTTTTATTTCAAACGAAATGCTTGATGCAGAAACAAGAATAGATTATCTGCTCAGGTTGTATGCGATACAAATAAAATATGAAGGGGAAATTGACAGCGCCATCCAAGAAGCCGATGGACTGTTTCCGTTTCTTGCGATCAACAGTTACATTCGTAAACATAAAATGGATTCAAACAGTATTGCCTGCAATGAAACGATATGGAAAGAGATTGTTTCCATCCACGACAGACTTAAGTCCTGGTATACGAATAACAAACTCTATCATTATATCGGATTTTTGATTGCAACAGGAAAATCCGGTATTAAAGTAATCACGGAATTAGTTAAGGATACAGATAAAAAGAAAAAATCGGAAGTCAAAGAGATTGTTTTTGACAAAATACGCAAACAGATGAAAAATGTCACGCTTGACAACCTTTCGTATTCAAAGGATAGTCAGAGAATCAGAAGCGTTCTGCTCTTCTTTAATTTGTTTACAATGGTTCAAAGCAAGACGGATAGCAGGTTTTCATTTAAGCAGTATAAGGACCCGAAGATTCATTGGGATATCGAACATATTCATGCAAGAGCTACTGATGAAGAAATCCGAGCTATAAAAGATCCTGACAAGCGAAAAGACTTTCTTGAAAGCTTGAAGAAGCAGTTTGAAGAGATCAATGATCAAGAAGCCGTTCAGAAAATCAATCAATTCATTTTGACAGAGGTTTCAACGAACAACATTAACGAAGATGAATTCCTTGATTTTTGCTGCAAGATCACGGACAAGTATGGAAATTATGACGAGAACGGCATTGGAAATCTGACATTGCTTGATGCGGAAACAAACCGGTCGTATCATAATGCACTATATCCGATTAAGCGTATTCGGATAATCGAGCGCGACAAAGGTGAAGTGTTTATTCCGGTATGTACAAAGAATGTCTTTTTGAAGATGTATTCTTCAAACTTTAGTAATATGATGGAATGGACAAAAGATGATGCAGAAGATTATCTATCGGCAATGAAGAAAGCCCTTGTTGAGGAGGCCGGCGTATGTCAATAGGAAAGAAAATGACATTTTGGGAGCTTATCAATAGCTCAAACATAGAAAGTATTGAAATTCCGCAAATACAAAGAGATTATGTTCAAGGGCGACATACCCCACAGGTAAAATACGCCCGAGAAAGATTGCTTGCGGAAATCAAGGACGCATTAGAAAACGGAAACTCGCTGGATTTGAATTTTGTTTACGGCAAAGAAGTTAACAAGGTTTTTGTACCTATTGACGGACAGCAACGATTAACAACGCTTTTAACCCTCCATATTTATGCTTTTGCAAAGGAAGACAAAAAGCAGGAGTTGAAGGTATTAAAGCATAAATTCACCTATCTTACAAGACTCAGTACACAACGCTTCTTAGAAGAACTGGTGGATAATATTGCAGCATTCTTCGAGCAGAAAGAAAATGACCTCGAGTCGTTTATTAAAGATGCAGCATGGTATTCTTCCGAATGGGACAAAGATCCCTCTGTTGGTTCTTTCATCGTTGTTTTAAATGATATTGACAAACAGTTCAAAACACTGAATAACCTATCTGATAAATTGATGGATTCAAATTGCACAGTTTCGTTTATGGCTCTAACCATTACTGATGTTGGCTTGATAAATGATTTGTATATCAAGATGAATTCTCGCGGGAAAGCATTGACCGAATTTGAAACTTTCAAATCGGAATTTTTTGATTATTTGGATTCTGCTTCTATAAAGCCGGATTTCAAGGAAAAATCAGATAATGCCTGGCTAAGTATGATTTGGAATCTGTGTAAAGCTCCTGAAAAAGAGTGCGATGCAATTTACATGTCATTCTTACACCGGATTATCATGAATCGATTAACAACAGGTGACTATAAAACAATTGCGCCAGAAAATTGGGAAAATCTAAATGATAATAATGGTTTTTATAATTTTGCAGATTATAAACCGTTTCTTTTCGATGGGAAAGCACTTAATGATGTGTATTACACATTTGAATTGTGTCAGCAGCTTATTTCCGAGGAACTCGGAAATAAGATTTACGAGTCTGGGAAATTAAACTATGCCAACCAGGTGCAGATTGTAGCACTGACTAAGTATGCTGTTGATGTTCCGAAAGATCAGTGGTCGGTTGAAAGTTGGAAAGCCTGGAACAGAGTTATTACGAATTTGATTAATAATACTGAAATTGATAAGTCTGAAAGGTTTTCCGGTGCTGCAAACAGCATATATTCAATGGATAAAAGTGCGCCGGCTGACGCATACACTTATTTCGCGGCAATATCCGAGAGCAAAATAGATTTTTTCAGCAAAACACAAGTCAAAGAAGAAATACTCAAATGCAATCTGATAAATTCCGACAGCAGCTGGCTGCCGATTTTAAAGAACGCAGAGGTGAATGCCTACTTTAATGGGGAGATTCAATTTGCATTGACATTAAGCAATATTAATAATGCTGTTTCCGGCTTGAATTCCAAAAAAGAGCAGCTCACATTCCAAGAAACATGGAAAATCATTAATATGATTTTTGATTCTACTACCGGTACGAAACTTTGTGTAGATGATAGTTTATTCAGGAGAGCGTTACTGACTTACGGCGATTATTCGATTTGGGCGAGCTCCACGCATACACTTTTCTTTGAAGGCGGTAAGGGGTACTTTAACTGGAGAAGAATGCTCCGAGAATCGTTGCCTGTATTTTCAAAATTATTTGACGATTTAAAAGCACATGGCGTAAATACGTCCGGTGAGATTGAGGACTTCTTGCAGGATTCCATTAACAAGTTCAATGATCGCACTGACGAGTTGATTTATTACATGGTTAAAACGCCTGCACTCTTGAATTACATGCGAGAAAAGCGGTTTCGGAGATCAGCGGAGGATGCGGTCAACGGCAGGAATATTCTGTACAGTGGAGCAAGATTGAGTACAGATTACGCTGAAGCATATTCATTCTGTGCATATTGTAAATTGCCAGGCGATGACAATGCGTATCACTATGGAAGAGGCTATTTGGACTCAGCTACAACGTCGGCGTATATTGAAAGAATTAATGGTAATAATGTTCACATTGCCTATGATTATTCCAAGAAGTGTTTCTGTGGTGAAAATCGCAATCCAATGCTTGACGACAACGGTGATGTAATAACGACGGTAGAAGATCTATTAGCAAGTTTAAAAGGACATTAATATGGCTCTTCGCCCAAAACCAAGAAAACAGAACTTTATTTTTCTATATCAAAAGCACCGGTGTTCTCAACGCCTGTCCCCTTCGTGGAAGGTTTATATGAGACCGGTAAAAGTGTCGCTCAATCATTTACATTGACCCGTGTATAAATTGTGAAAATGTTCTATCTTGGATTATTGACGCATTTGATATTGTGGATTATGCGGCAGAATATGACGACCGTTACCACTGCAAAAGCTGCATAAACAATTTTATTCAACCGAGCAAAACAGAGCCGTAAAATGCGGCTCTGTTTTGCTATGTACCAAATATGGTGCGTGGCCTCGGATATAATATAATCAACAAAATAAACGCCGATTATTTTCGGCACAGGAGGATTTATATGAAAACAAAACAGATCATTTCACTTGCTTTAATGCTCGGGCTATCGGTGGCGGTAATCAACGGTTGCGGTACAAAAGAGGATTCTTCTGCAAATAAAAAGGAAGAATCCGCTTATGCCGTATCTTCCGAAATGAAAGAAGAAAGCATATCAACAACAAAACCGGAAGCAGAGAAAAAAACACACAGTGAATATGTAAAAACATATACTGTTTATGCCGAACAAGGAGCAGTTGTAACGTGGTATGATTCCCAAACCGGTCAATTCAGATATAAGGATAAATGCGAAACTTGTGGGCAAGTAGCGAGCAGTGAACATAGCGGCGGATTATTTGTCGGAGAGGGATCGTCCTATAATGCCGGATTTACTTGTACCAATTCTGATTGCAGTATGTGGGGAAAGTCTCAGCGTGCTATCATTAGTTGCAGTACAAGCGGTGAATGGATCGAGGTTGACGACTGAAAAGAGTATATAAACAGAAAAACAGCTGTGACTTTTTCACGGCTGTTTTTTGCTTTGGGATAGCACTTGATGTTATGTACCGAATATGGGACATAGCTTTCGGTATAATAAGTTCAAAGAGAATGGCAAAGTATTCAAAGGTGGTTAATAATGAGCAAGAAGCATGAACCTGATAATTTTGAGCAGATGTCCATCTTCGGAATAATGAATCTGTTAGACAACACGGAAAACACATTAAGTTCAGATGATATATCAAAGATTATTGATAAGTTATCCGATGCAAAACGAAAAAAAGAATCTATCGAAGCTAAGAAGAGACGGCAAGAAGAGCGTGAGAGAAGAGAAAGAGAAGCTCGTGAAGCAAAGGAACGTAAGGAAGCCCATATCAGAGAAGTTACAAGCATGGACCTTCCGCTCGACTGGGAAAATGTGTTCAATCAGGATGTAAGGACTGAAGGAGTTCACGCTGATAGCATTTCCGATGGCCTTATGTACAGTCTGTCTAATCTCGGACGGGTTGATATTGAATATATTTCTTCAATAACAGGAGAGGACTACAAGACAATTATCTGTGCGCTGAAAGGCTCTATTTATCAGAACCCGGAAACTTGGGGCGAGTGCTTCTACAAAGGCTGGGAAACCTCTGAGGAATATCTGTCCGGCAACATGATAAGAAAATTGAAGGCAGCTAAAGAAGCCGATAAAGAATACAACGGATATTTTTCTGAAAATATAAAGGCGATTGAAAAAGTCATTCCCCCGACCGTAGCGACAAATGATATTTATATTACGCTTGGTTCTCCGTGGGTTCCTGCAGATATCATTGACGATTTTATTCTTCATCTGTTCGGAGATCCGTTCAAACACGACCGGAGCCGTTACAATCAAGCTGTAATAGATAGAATGATGGAATCGTGGAAAACGATACATGATGAAATCACCGGAACATGGGAAATACCCTGTAAATCAAGATATAATGACAGTGTCAGCGTCAGCAATACTTATGGAACTGACAAACTGGAAGCGCTCTATATCCTTGAAAAGACACTGAACATGCAAACCATTGCCGTTAAGGACAAAATCTGCTGCGCCACCAACGCTTCCGGCGTAAAGCGTGTTATCAATAAAGCAGAAACGGCAGCGGCAATTGAAAAGCAGCAGAAACTCATAAAAGAATTTCAAAAATGGGTTTGGGAGGATGACGCAAGAAAAGAAAGACTTGAAAGGATTTTTGAGAACAATTTCAGTTGTATTCGCAGAAGAATTTTTGACGGATCGTTTTTGCGGTTTCCTGATATGTCTGCGCAGATAAACCTTTATCCCTACCAAAAGGATGCGGTGGCACGTATCATCTTTACTCCGAACACGCTTCTTGCTCACGACGTCGGTGCCGGAAAAACCTACGTTATGATCGCTGCTGCAATGGAAATGCGCCGTATGGGGTTGTCTGAAAAGAATATGTTTGTCGTTCCTAATAACATAGTCGGTCAATGGAAAAACATTTTCCATGAAATGTATCCAAGTGCTGATATTCTTTGTGTTGACCCGAAAAGTTTCGCACCCTCAAAAAGAGAAAGTGTTCTCGAAAGAATACGAGACAATGACTTCGATGGTATTATTATAGCGTACAGTTGCTTTGAGCAGATTCCGTTGTCAAAAGGATATTATCAAAACCTGCTTATTGATGAGCAGAAACATATCGCAGAAATAGCGGACAAAAAGAACAAAGCCACTTCTCGTTTGAAGAAAAAGCAAGAGGCGGTTTCAAAAGCTTTATCCGAACTTTCCGTTGCAATGGATGATTTGTATAACGGCGTGTATTTTGATGAATTGGGAATAACAAGGCTCTTTGTGGATGAGGCACACAATTTCAAAAACGTCCCGTTAGAAACAAAGACGAACAACGTTCTCGGTATTAACAGCACCGGATCTAAAAGATGTCAGGATATGATGGACAAAGTACACATGATTCAGAAAAAGAACGACGGAAAAGGTGTTGTACTTGCAACCGGCACACCTATTACCAATTCAATTACCGATGCGTATATCATGCAGCGATACCTTCAGAGCGGTGAACTCGGTATGCTCGATCTTCAAAGCTTTGACAGCTGGATAGGAATGTTTGCCGAGAGAGTTACGGAATTTGAGGTCGACGTTGATACGAGTACATACAGACTTGCAACACGTTTTGCCAAATTCCATAACCTCCCCGAATTAACGTCTCTTCTCTCGTCCGTTGCCGATTTTCATCAAGTGGACACGTCATCCGGCATTCCGCAAATCGACGGATATACTGATGCGCTGGTTTCAAAAACAAATGAGTTTGCAAATTATCTGAAAGGTATTTTGCAGAGAGCAGAGGATGTCCGAAAGGGATATGTCAGCCGTAAAGACGATAATATGTTGAAAATCACGACAGACGGACGAAAGGCGGCTCTGGATTTAAGACTTGTCGATCCTATGGCGTCATTCACATATCAGTCGAAGGTGGCTCGCTGTTCCGAAAACGTTGCGGATATCTATTTCAAAACTTTGGCTGATAAAAGCACACAGGTTATTTTCTGCGATACTTCAACTCCGAAAGCCGGTTTTAACATTTATAATGAAGTGAAAGTTATGCTTCAGAATAAAGGCGTTCCATCTGACAAGATCGCATTTATTCATGATGCGGAAACCGAAGCACAGAGAAACACTTTATTTGCTCAAGTCAGAAACGGTGATATCCGAATCCTTATCGGTTCAACCTACAAGCTCGGTCTTGGTGTGAACGTTCAGGAAAGACTGATTGCTCTTCACCATATTGATGTTCCGTGGAGACCGGCGGATATGACGCAGCGTGAAGGAAGGATTCTTCGTCGAGGCAATACAAACAGCAAAGTATATATCTATCGTTACATCACAGAGGGTAGTTTTGATGCGTACTCCTGGCAGCTTCTCGAAACAAAACAACGCTTTATATCGGAGCTGCTGTCCGGCTCTTTAACAGAACGAAGCGGCACGGATATTGCAGATACCGTCTTGGATTACGCAGAGGTCAAAGCTCTTGCTGTCGGTGATCCTTTGGTCAAACAGCGTGTCGAAGCCGCCAATGAACTGACAAGATATATGGCTCTGCAGAGCAAACTGGTTGAATCAAGGATAAGACTTGAAAAAGAGCTTCTTGAAATGCCGGGGCAGATACACAATCAAATCGACTTGATAGAATACTGCAAACAGGATCTTGCTTTCTATACAGAATGGAGAAAGATTAATCTTCCGGTTGAGGATAGCAAGCTGAAAAAAGAAGAAGCGGAAAAGCGTAAAACGCTTCGTGAGTTTATCGGTACTGCGATAAGGGAACACGTTCTGGAGACCAAAGAGAAAACACTTACGTCATATCGTGGATTCGACATTGTACTTCCCGCCAATATGACGCTTGAAAAGCCTTATGTGTGGTTGAAAAAGAGTGGGAAATACTACGTTGAACTCGGAGATACGGATATAGGAAACCTTATCAGGATTGATAATTATCTCGACTCTCTCGGAGATCATCTCGGTAAACTGATGCTGAATCTCGAAAAGCTCCGGGAAAAAGAGAAAGATATTCGATTTGAACTGTCAAAAGACGAAAGTTATACCGACCAAATCGAAACATACAAGAATAAAGTCAAAAAACTTGATAAAAAATTAGGAGTAGATAAGAAATGAGCGATATTAAAATGACAAATATCCCTTCTATGGCGGTAGGTAAAATGGTGAATCAGCTGAGCGAGGCATACAGCACTGTTATCAACAACGGGCTTCCGATCAGAACAATGCCTTCTGTTATGCTTTGGGGACCTCCCGGTGTTGGTAAATCGCAGGCAGTTCGTGAGATTGCAAATGAAATTGGCGTGAGAACCGGCAAAAGTGTCAATGTGACCGATGTAAGACTGCTTCTTTTCAATCCGATTGATTTACGAGGAATACCCACCTCAAATGCGGATAAAACACTTGCGATATGGCTGAAGCCGCAGATATTCCAGATGGACGCAAGTGATGATATTGTCAATATTCTGTTTCTTGATGAAATCTCCGCAGCTCCTCAGTCTGTTCAGGCGGCGGCATATCAGATAACGCTCGATCGTGTTGTAGGAGAACACAAGCTTCCTGAAAACTGTATCGTTATCGCCGCCGGTAACAGAACGACAGATAAATCAGTGGCGTTCAAAATGCCTAAAGCACTTGCAAACCGTTTGATGCACATCGAAGTTGAGGGTAGTTTCAAATCGTGGAAAGAATGGGCTGTAACATCCGGCATCAATGACAAAGTGATCGGATTCCTTTCATTCAGACCAAACTATCTTATGGGATTTGATTTGGGAAGTGAAGACCTTGCGTTTCCCACGCCACGTGCCTGGGAGATGGTCAGCAACATTCTTAACGGCATCAGTGACAACATTGACGATATGTATTCGTTAATAGCAGGGATCGTCGGCTCCGGTGTTGCGGTTGAATTCAGGACATGGGCAACGGTGTATAAGGATTTGCCGTCGATTGAAGAAATCTTCGACGGTAAAATGCCTTCCATGCCGAAAAACACAGATGCAATGTATGCTTTAACCGCCTCTATGACCTGTTATGCCCGTACTCATAAAAACGAACTGAGCCGAATTGCCAACTCAATTCGTTATGCGGATAAAATGCCTCCGGATTTCAGCGCAGTTCTCCTGAAAGATTATATGTACATTGAAAAAGATTTCAAGCAAACACTTATGACCATTCCGGAATTCAGTAAATGGCTGCAGACAAAAGGAGGTTTGATGAATGGTTCTGTCAGATGAAAAGAAAAAAGAATATGTGAAGCGACTTTTAATGTCTCGTATGCGCCTGCTCATAAACAATGGCTTCTACGGCTTGCTGTTAATGCACATGATTTATTCGATTGATGAAAACTGTGAAACAGCAGCCACAGACGGGAAGCAGATATTCTTCGGACCGAAATTTCTGGACGAACTCAGTGATTCGGAACTTGATTTCATTATGATGCACGAGATACTTCATGTCGTTTTGCAACACTGTATGCGCCAGGGGGATTATGATAGCGAACAATTCAACATTGCCTGTGATATCGTTGTCAATTCAAATATTCTGTTGTCAAATAACATGAACAGAAACTCAATCAAGCTGAAAAAATACGGAGAATCCATGCACATAGCTCCCGATGGGAAAGAGGGATATGAGTACACTGCAGAACAGATCTATGGAATGCTTCCTCCACCTCCCAAAAACAGAAAACCAAAACCTGCTTTAACCGGAACTCATGGCGAGACAGGAGATGATGACATAGAAGGAAAAGGCAGTGCTCCGGGACGAGCAAAGCAAATACAAGGCAAAAAAACAGATGCACCGGCAGTTTGGGATGATCACTCCCGGTGGGGTGAATATGAGGAAGACGACACTCTCCGAGATGTGTGGGTCAAACGTTTTGAAGATGCTTGCGAAGCAATATCAATACGTGATCCGTCTAATCAAAGAGGGATCTTTCCTTTGTTTGCCGAACGTTTACTCAAAGAATTGCGCAAGCCTCAAACGGATTGGCGAAAGATACTGAATGATTTTATTCAGGAAGAGATTGTGGATTATTCGTTCACTCCACCGGATAGACGCTTTGATGACAGTCCGTTCTTTCTGCCGGATTTCAATGACAAAGACACTCTTATTAAGGATATCCTTTTCATGATTGATACATCCGGCAGTATGTCGGACAATATGATAACTGCCGCTTATTCCGAAGTTAAAGGCGCTATCGATCAATTCGACGGAAAACTGAAAGGTTGGCTCGGTTTCTTTGATGCGGCAATTATCGAGCCAAAACTGTTTACGTCACCGGATGAATTCAAGATAATAAAACCTGCAGGCGGAGGCGGAACCGACTTTCAGATTATCTTTGAATATGTTCATATACACATGCAGGATAAGCTTCCGGCAAGTATCATTATTCTGACAGACGGCTATGCACCGTTTCCTAAGGAAAAACTTGCGGGTGGAATTCCGGTCTTATGGTTACTGAATAACGAGGAAGTGAATCCTCCTTGGGGAAAAATTGCACGAATAGTAGTATGAAGGAGTATTCAGACTGTTTTACCTCCTGATTGCTTGAAAATCAAATGACGATGCATTGCACACCAAAATGGTATAACCCCAAACTTTGATGTGCTATAATAAAGTAGTAATGTTCGATGTTTATGCTTTTTCAACCTGACCGGAAACCGTTAAATCCGGCGAAAAAGAAATGCACCAAATAAGGTACATAGATAAGATTATAATTATAATGAAAAATAAAGAGAGGAAGATTTTAATGAAATTATCATCTGCCGAAGGTGCAAAGCTGCTTAAGAAGCTTAAATCAGAATACGATGCGCTCAAATCAAAAGAAAGTATTTCAAGCACATTTTTAGCAAGTGTCGGAGAAAATCCTGAATCGGTCAGACCGAAATACGATTATAAGGATGCAAAAGCCGAACTTGACAGCTTAGCTCTTAAAATCCGAAAATTAAAACACGCCATCAATCTTTTCAACACGACAACTGTTATCCCCGGATACGACATCACGATTGACGAGATGCTTGTATTTATCCCTCAGCTATCGGCTAAAAAGCAAAAGCTATCTGAAATGGCGTCAAGATTACCGAAAGCCCGTGAAGAGCAAGGATACGGCAGAGCAAGTAATATTATCGACTATCGCTATGTAAATTATGACATCGACGAAGTAACAAAAGACCTGCTTGCCGTAACAGATGAATTATCCGACGCACAGCTTGCGCTTGATTTAATCAATCACTCCGCAACATTTGAGGTGGAGCTTTAAGCATTCTCCGATGGTAAGATTCAATTGAATAATTTATACGGAATATGGTTAGTTTAATGATTATTTGTTCTTGATTTATTGCTTTGTTATTTTGATTTAGTTCATGTATAATGTTAAAGATTGCAAAAAACAAACGATTGGATTTTGCCATAAAAACTTTTATCCCGGTAAGACTAAAGTACGGTTATAGGTCTTGCTTTATGCTGGCAATTTATACGGTTTCGGAATAATTGCACAGATTAAGCGGCAGTCTTAATCGAAAAAACTTTGTAATACGGCATTCAATAAGTGAGGCATAAATGATATATGTAACTTCCGATTTACACGGACTTGAAATCACAAAGTTAAAAGCACTTCTTAAAAAAGCGTGTTTTAACGAAAACGATAGGTTATTTGTTTTGGGCGATGTAATCGACCGCCAAAATGACGGCGGGGGGGGGGGTTTTTTATTTGTTTTTTGTGAAAATGACGGGGGTTTTGCAATTTTAATATGGTTATCGGAACAACCGAATGCACAGCTGATTTTAGGAAATCACGAAGCGATGCTTTTATCCTGTGATTTTGTATTTAACGAAATTACGGAGGAAAGTATCAAGCATTTTGACAATGAGCAAACGGAACTTCTGAACAACTATATGTTAAGTGGAGGCGACGTTACCTTAAAAGCATTAAGAAAACTCCAAAACGAATCACCGGAAACGCTTTGCGATATTATCGGTTATCTGAAAGAAGCGCCGCTTTACGAAATCGTGACCGCCGGAGGAAAGAATTTTCTGCTTTGTCATTCCGGACTCGATAATTTTTCGCCCGAAAGAAGCCCGGCGGACTATACCGCTGATGAACTTATCTGGGCTTGGCCTGAACTGACCGACCGCTACTTTGATGATTGTATAACTGTTTTCGGCCATACACCGACAAAAAGCTACGGTAAAAAATACAATGGCAAAATTCTTAAAACCGATACCTGGATAGATGTTGATGTAGGTGTGCCTTATGGAAATGATCCATGCCTTTTGCGACTTGATGACCTGAAAGAATTTTACCTGTAAAATTCAGCTTTATAGCGCAATCTTACCGTTTGTCGAGTGCATTTTCCTGATTGTTATGTTTCGTTGCTTTATGTTTATCCTGTGACATTCGATTGACTTCCCCTCAAAAACCCGCTATAATAAATCTATACAAGCAGGAGGACTTCCAATGAACGAAAATTTTACTGTCAGAAAAGCGACCGAAAACGACATAAGCCTTATAGAAAACCTGATAAAAGGTCTTGCCGCATACGAAAAAAGACCGCAGGATATGACTGCTACACAGGAGGATTTGCGTTATCTTCTCTTCGAAAAGAACATAGCTGCTGTGCTTATCGCTGAACTAAGCGGCGAGCCGGTCGGATATGCTATTTATTACCCCGTATTCGCCTCGTTTGCGGCAAAGGCAGGAGTGCATCTTGAAGATCTGTTTTTAAAGCCGGAAAAACGCAGGAACGGACTTGGAACAAAGTTCTTTTCTGAAGTAGAGAAATTTGTAAAGCAGGACGGATTTTCATATATCGAGTGGAGCTGCCTTGACTGGAACGAGCCTGCGATCAATTTTTACAATAAGATCGGTGCAGAAGAGGAACACGGAAGAAGATATTTTTCTTACAGCTTATAACAAACTTATAACAAATAGGAGCAGTTGCGATGCTATCAGAAATGAAGCTCCGCCTTTACGGCGGGGCTATTATTTTTTTAACCGTGCATTTTGCATTGAAATCATCTTGAAACTTGCCGTAAGATATGATAAAATCAACTTAACAGTACGGCAAACCGGATTTCAAGGAGTAATTTATGGAAAGATATAAGGATAAACAATTATCGGCTTACGATAGAGCGGCGGCACTTGCCGATACGCTGAGTACGGAGGAACAGGCACAGCAGCTGAAATATGACGCACCTGCCATAGAAAAGGCAGGGCTTCCGTCTTATAACTGGTGGAACGAGGGACTTCACGGTGTGGCAAGAGCAGGAACGGCTACGGTTTTTCCGCAGGCTATTGCACTTGCGGCGGCTTTCGACAAGGATATGATGTATCGTGTCGGTGAGGTGATTTCCACAGAAGCGAGGGCAATGTACAACAGCGCCGCAAAGCACGGCGATACCGACATATATAAAGGTCTTACATTATGGGCGCCGAATATAAATATATTCCGTGACCCACGCTGGGGCAGAGGGCATGAAACCTACGGCGAGGATCCGTACCTGACTTCAAGGCTCGGTGTGAACTTCGTAAAGGGCATACAGGGAGAAGAAGAATACCTCAGAGCCGCCGCCTGCGCAAAGCATTTTGCGGTACACAGCGGTCCCGAGTCGCTTCGCCACGAGTTTGACGCAAGGGTAAGCGAGAAGGATATGGAAGAAACCTATCTGCCTGCATTCAAGGCGCTTGTAAAAGAGGGCAGGGTCGAAGGTGTTATGGGTGCATATAACAGGGTGAACGGCGAGCCTTCGTGTGCATCTGAAAAGCTGATGGGAAAACTGCGTGAATGGGGCTTCGACGGTTATTTTGTGTCGGATTGCTGGGCTATAAGGGATTTTCATACTACCCACAAAATCACCGATACAGCACCGCAGTCTGCGGCAATGGCGCTGAAGGCCGGTTGTGACGTTAACTGCGGAAATACATATCTGCATATTCTGGCGGCGCTTGAAGAAGGGCTTATAACAAAGCAGGATATACGCACTGCCTGCATTCACGCATTACGGACAAGAATAAGGCTCGGACAGCTTGACGATAACGAGTTTGACGACCTGCCGTTTGATATTATCGCCTGTGACGGCAATAAAGCGTTATCGCTTGAAGCGGCGGAGAAATCAATGGTGCTTTTGCATAATGACGGCATACTTCCGCTTGACAAAAGCAGGATAAGCTCGATAGCCGTAATAGGACCTAATGCGGACAGCCGTGCGGCACTGCTCGGAAACTATAACGGTACGCCCGACAGAAGCGTTACGTTCCTTGAGGGAATACAGGACGCATTTGACGGCAGGGTATATTATGCGGAGGGCTGTCAGCTTTTCCGTGACAGAACGCAGGGTCTTGCACTGCCCGGCGACAGATATGCCGAGGCGGTTGCGGCGTGCGAGGCGGCGGATGTCACTGTTGTATGCGTGGGACTTGACGCTACTCTTGAGGGCGAGGAGGGCGACACAGGAAACGAGTTTGCATCGGGGGATAAGCCGGATCTCAGATTGCCTGAGGTTCAGCGAGTGCTTCTGCAGAAGCTGAAAGACACAGGAAAGCCGCTTATAATAGTTCTTGCGGCAGGAAGCAGTGTGAATACCGAATGCGAGGGGAACGCTCTTATAAATGCGTGGTATCCCGGTCAGTACGGCGGAAAGGCGCTTGCAGAGATACTTTTCGGTGAGGTTTCACCGTCCGGCAAGCTTCCGATCACTTTCTACAAATCGGCGGATATGTTACCCGATTTCACCGACTATTCAATGAAGAACAGGACATATCGCTTCTGTGACGATGAAAGCAACGTGCTTTATCCTTTCGGCTACGGACTTACCTATTCGCACTTTGAATGCGGCGATATTTCGTACAAGGACAATACGCTTGCCGTTAATGTTACCAATACGGGAAGCAGAAGTGCGGAGGACGTTCTGCAGGTCTATATAAAGAGCAAAAACGGGGCGAAAAATCACAGCCTTTGCGCATTTGAGCGTGTTTCGCTGTTTGACGGGGAAAGCAGGACGATAAGCATCAATATTCCCGAAGGTGCGTTTGAAACGGTTGACGATAACGGCGTAAGAGCGGTAAGAAGCGGCAGATATACACTGTACGCCGGCTTCACACAGCCTACCGAACTCAGCGAAAAGCTGTACGGCGGAAGGTGCGTATCGGTCGAAGTAAGCATATAAAAATAATGACGGCGGAAAAGCTTTTGCTTTTCCGCCGTAGACTGTCGAAAAACCTATATAATTCTTAAAATAGGGGTTTGGGGCGTAGCCCCAAGCGGGGTGAGGGCGGCAGCCCCATATTCAGCCCCTTTCCGGGGGAAAGGGGTTTTCGGCAAGGATGCCGAAATAAGGACACACCAAGCTTTGCACGAAGCAAAGCCAACAGAGTGTCCTAAAGGGGATAGGGATTGAGGATAAGCACTTTTGTTTAAAAAACATACTTTTTCTACAAACTGCGGCGGAAAAGCTTTTACTTTTCCGCCGTATTTCAATATCTGAATCCTCCGATGAACGAAAGTGTTTGTGCGGCTGTCTGCGAGCCTTTACTCATAGCCGTTTCTATGTTCCCGTCAGCAAGATAGCTTGCTATAAAGCCTGCCTGATAGCTGTCGCCGCAACCGGTGGTATCTGTTACTTCGGATACCTCAGCGGCGGCACAATGATAAGCCGTGCCTTTTGAAAAGGCGGTGCTTCCGTTTTCTCCGAGCGTTACGATAAAGATCGTATTGGGATATTTTGAGGAAAGCTGTTTCGCTTTTTCAAGCGTAGGTTCATCTCCGCTTATAAACAAAAGCGATATGCAGTCAAGGTATTTTTCTATCGTGTCAAAATCCCTGCAAATATCAAAATCAACGCTCAGCGGAAAACGCTTTTCACGGCAGCAGTCTATTACATCGTTGAAATTCGGTCCGGAAAAGGTGGTATGCACCATATCCGACGAATGCAACAATTCCCTGTCAGACGCAGACAGGGCAAAGCTTGAGAACACTCCGCCGTTCCACGAATCGTCTTTATAATAACGGTCGCCGTCGGGGGTAAGGTAGGTGCGGTTCGAGGCGGTATCTCCGTTTTCCGTTCTGATATGGGTTTTGTCAATGTTGAAATCTTTTATGCTGTCAAGGACGGTTTTACCGTAGCTGTCATTTCCTACAGCGCCGATTATATAGACCTTTGCATCTGTAAGCCGTGATATTGTTGCGGCGAAATTTAGCGATTCGCCTCCGGGCATTATCGTATTGTCGAATATGTCGACGCACATACAGGTAAGAGTTGTTATTATCATAATGATCGCTCCTTGTCGGTTATTAGTATATAATACCGCTAAATCGGTTTGCAGTCAAGTATTTATAAGAAATTTTCAGATTTTACTTGACAAAGCGGCTCTCTTTGTGTATAATATATCAGGTGGCTGTAAACCAAAACAGCATTACACCGATTGAAATGGCACAACAAAAAGGTTTGCACGATTTACGGCTTGTAAGCCGGCAGTGAATCGCTTAAGTCAGTATGACTGTTACCGTGAATACGGACGGACAAAGGAGCATACGAAGGACGCAAGAAAATCGGAGCGTGGGTAAGTCTGTATGACTGTTAACGGGAATGCGGACGGACAAAGGAGCGGCAAAATGTCAAAGAATATCGAAAACGCAATACTGCTCGATACCTACGGCAGTATGCTTACCGAAAAGCAATATGATACGCTCAGCCTTTACTATGACGAGGATCTGTCGCTTTCCGAGATTGCCGAGAATATGGGTATCACAAGACAGGGCGTTCACAAGTGCATACGCACAGCGGAGGAATATCTCACTCAGCTTGAGGAAACACTCGGATTTGCACAAAAGTACCGCAAAGTCTGCGATTTATGCGACAAGCTGACAGCTCTTACAGATGAGAATGTCGGCAGTGCCGATGAAAAAGAGAAAATGAGATCTATTATAGAAGATATAAAGAATGCGATATAAAGAGGAGGTTGGCTGATGGCATTTGAAGGACTTTCGGACAAGCTCGGAAAAGTATTCAGCAAGCTGAAAAATCACGGTAAGCTGAATGAAAAAGATGTAAAGGAAGCTATGCGTGAGGTCAAGATGGCATTGCTTGAAGCGGATGTCAGCTTCCCTGTAGTAAAGGACTTCGTTGCAAAGGTAAGTGAACGTGCTGTAGGCAGTGAGGTAATGAACAGCCTTACTCCCGCACAGCAGGTAATAGATATAGTACATGATGAGCTGATACAGCTAATGGGTACGGATACGGCAAGGATTGATTTTCCATCGAAGCCTCCGTGCGTTATTATGATGTGCGGTCTTCAGGGTGCAGGTAAAACTACTCATACCGCAAAGCTTGCAAAGTATTTTAAAAAGCAGAACAGAAGACCGCTTTTAGTTGCCTGCGATATTTACCGTCCTGCCGCTATCGATCAGTTGAAGGTAGTCGGTGCCTCGGTTGATGCTCATGTATTTGAGATGGGACAGACAAATCCCGTTAAGATAGCAAAAGAGTCGATAAAATACGCAAAGGACAACGGCTTTGACGTTGTTATCCTTGATACCGCAGGCCGTCTGCATATAGATGAAGACCTGATGAACGAGCTTAAGAATATAAAGGCTGAGGTTCAGCCGAATGAGATATTGCTCGTTGTTGACTCTATGACCGGTCAGGACGCTGTAAACGTTGCAAAATCGTTCAACGATATGCTTGACATTACAGGCGTTATCCTTACAAAGCTGGACGGCGATACACGAGGCGGTGCGGCTCTGTCGGTTCTCTCGGTTACAGGCAAGCCGATAAAGTTTGCAGGTGTCGGTGAGAAGACGGACGACCTTGAGCAGTTCCACCCCAACCGTATGGCTGACAGAATACTCGGTATGGGCGATGTGCTTTCACTCATCGAAAAGGCAAAGATAAATGTTGATGAGAAGGAGCAGGAAAAGCTGGCAAAGCGTCTGCAGGAAAACAAGTTCGATATGAACGACCTGTACGCACAGTTTGAACAGATCGAGAAGATGGGCAGCATCTCATCTCTTATAAAGATGATTCCCGGTGTTGCGGGAAAGGTCAAGGAAGAAGATATAGACGAGCGCAGAATGTATCGCACTAAGGCTATTATCTCATCAATGACAAAAAAAGAGCGTGAAAAGCCCTCTATCATTGACGCAAAGCGTAAGCGCAGAATTGCGGCGGGCAGCGGCACAAAGGTCGAAGATGTAAATCAGCTTCTCAAGCAGTTTGACGGTATGCAGAAGATGATGAAGCAGATGGGACTTAAGGGCGGCAAAAAACGCAAGTTCCCGAAGTTCCCTATGGGCGGAATGGGTGGAATGAACGGTATGGGCGGATTCCCGATGTAAGCCGTTCAGGATTACAGGTAATTCATAGTGGTTGACAATTAATGCTTGACAATACACTTTGATTATAAAAACTAAAACTTTAAATTTTTTATGAGGTGAACAAAATGGTAAAGATCAGATTAAGACGTATGGGCGCTAAGAAGGCTCCTTTCTACAGAGTTGTAGTTGCAGATTCACGTTACCCCAGAGACGGACGTTTCATTGAGGAAATCGGTTACTACGATCCTACAAAGGAACCCTCTGTTGTATCTATCGACAAGGAAAAGGCTGACAAGTGGCTCGCTAACGGCGCTCAGCCCACAGATACAGTTAAGAAGCTCCTTAAGATTGCTGCTGAAAAGTAATCGCTGTTTCTGAAAGGAAAATAAAATGGAAAAATTGCTTATCGCTATGGTGGAAGACCTTGTAGATGACAAGTCCGCCATCCGGGTAACAGTTGACGAGCCTAAAGAGGACGGAACTGTTGTTTATCATCTGCACGTTGCTCCCGATGATATGGGACGTGTAATAGGCAAGCAGGGAAGAATAGCTAAGGCTATCCGTACCATTATGCGTGCAGGAGCAGTAAGATACAACCAGAAGGTTATGGTTGAGATTGACTGACGCACATCTGAATTGAACGTAAAACCCCGACTTTTGAAAGGTCGGGGTTTCGTTTATTAACCGAATGTTAACTTTACTGATTTTTACTCCTGAGGATTATCCGTATTCGACAGTTTTCACAAAAAATCTATTCACTTCGGCAAACGGCAATTTATTTAATTGACTTTAATTAACAGATATTATATAATAAAATCGGAGTATAGGATATTGTGGCGGAAAATGCAATATCCCAAGACAGAATTTTAAACAGAACAGCATCATAATATTGATTATAAATCGGAGAATAATATGGAACATTTCGGAATTGAATATTGGCTATTTACGTTCTGTATGTATTGTATGGCAGGCTGGGTGCAGGAATCGACTATCGAGTCACTGTATCACAGACGACCGATAAACAGAGGCTTTCTAAGAGGTCCCTATATTCCTATATACGGTGTCGGCGGACTGCTCCTTCTGTTTATCTGTCATCCGTTCAGAGATAACGGATTTCAGGTTTTCTTTGTGGCTCTTATTGCCTGCACGGCGCTTGAATACTTCACGGGCTGGCTTATGGAAACTATGTTTGGTAAGCAGTTCTGGGATTACAGTATGTTCAGGATAACCTATAAAAACAGAATATCGCTGGTGTCCTCGCTTTTCTGGGGAGTAATGGGATTGTTCGTGACGTATGTTGTTTCGGACATTACATTATATGTGCTTAACAATCTGCCGTATCGGTTTATATGTATTGCAGGTACGGTCATATCGCTGGTTATGGCGATTGATTTTCTCAGCACGGCAAGAAAGCAGATCGATGTCGATAAGCTGAGAAGCACATTCAGTATAAGCAACATAAGCACTCATATTATGCGCTTTGATGTGATTGCGTCACGCATTCCGGGCTTTAAAGCAAGAACCGGTGAAAAAAAAGAAGAGGATTCTGCCGAGTATAACGGCGATGATGAGAATGATGACAGATAAGAATACGTTTGTGCTTACAGACGATGACCGCAGATTTATAAAAACAGCAAGAAAGATACTTGCAAACGAAAAGGTACAGCAGATGAAGCAGTATGTTCAGCACGGCGATGTTTCTACCTATGAGCATTGCCTTATGGTCTGCCTGTATGCTTATATGTATGCAAAGAGGCTTAAGCTGAAGATAAATATCGAGGCGCTTGTAAAAGGTGCGCTTCTGCACGATTTCTTCCTCTATGACTGGCACGAGGGTGCATTCACAAGGGACGGTCTGCACGGATTTTCACATCCCGTGACCGCCGAACGTAATGCAAGGAACACGTTTTCTCTGACGGTAAAAGAGCGTGGGATAATAATAAATCATATGTGGCCGCTGACACTTACAAGGCTTCCGAGAAGTAAGGAAGCGTGGCTGGTATGCTGGGCGGATAAGTATTGTTCGCTTAAAGAAACCTTGCTTAAAAAGCCGTATTGAAATGAATGTTAAAGCCTGCACGAACAAAAATCGTTCCGTGCAGGCTTGTGTTTTATACAATTTATTTCACAGTAAAATATTTCTGCGTGTGGCTCCGTTTGGATTTCGGTTCTGCTAAGGCGAGTATACCGTCATCGACCAGAGGGTCTACATAACGTTTTATACAATATGACACAGATGCCATTCTGAGATATTCGGCAATTTCCTTTTTTGATCTTGGGGTAACGCAGAAATCAAAACGCCAAGGATACATCCACCAATAGCATTGTTAAGCGAGGCTCCAAGGAACAATCCTGCAACTCCACACAAAATAGATACAACTGTTCTAAACTTGTTCATATTCGCCCTACATTAAATATCCTGATTCTTCTGCTTGTTACGCTTCTTGTTACACAACGAACCTAAGAGCATACCGATTGCAGAAATTATTGCACCGGCTACAATCATTCCCCAATCCGGTGCATTCAGCTTGTCAAAAGCAATGTTGTTTGCCATTTTAAATGTTCCGTATTCAGCCAGCATATACATCACTCCGAAGAAAAGGGTGAATGCCCATTTTCCTTTTTTCCAAAAGTCATTTTTGCCGATAACAATGGACACAACGAATGTAGTTACAGGAAGAATAATCCAAAGGAACATCAAACTATAACCCATAGCATCACTTCCGCTTGTAAAGAACCAGAACACAATCATGGCAATCGCCCATACAAGCATATAAGATAGGATGGTAATAATTTTGTTTCTGTTAGCGTTGCTTTTTACAACATTTGTACTTTCTTCGAGATAATCATAATAGGTCTTCATTTTTTGCTCTCCCTTCAATAAATAGTCAAGAGAGACTTCGTAGCAATCGCTCATTTTAATGACACTTATGATATCCGGATAGGATTTTTCATTTTCCCAATTTGAGATGGTCTGACGACTCACTCCCAATATTTCGGCAACCTGTTCCTGTGTCAGCTTCTTTTCAAGTCTGGCTGCCTTGATTTTACTTCCAATATCATGCTCCATGCCATGACACCTCCCTTGCACTTTTATTATAGGATAACCACCGCTTGTAGTCTACCAAACGGCTTTGACATCGCAGAAAATACGTGTCAAAATGCTTTTACATTTGCTTTTTTATTACTTCTTCGCCTTTTCCTCTAATTCAAGCAGATACCTGTCATAGTCCGCCATGAACAATCTGTCTTGAATAACACGATACTTCTCAAATTCTGTTTCAGCTTTGGACTTGGCAATCTCCGCTGTGATTTTTCCGGCATCCTGCAAAACTTCTCTGTCATCCGCCATCAGGAATAAATCCGGGCGTTTGCTCCAATCTTCCATCGTCACTGGGATATGTCGTTCTGCACGGTCTTCTAAATTGTAACATAAAAAATTAAAAAGTCAACGTTAATTATCAAAATAATATAAAATTATATATTAAAAATTAGTACCAAAAGTTAAAATCAAAGCCTGCACATTTCAATCTGTGCAGGCTTTTTTTCACATTTCGTCTATAACTTCCGCAATCTCCGGCTCGGTGATCTGCTTAGCGTAATCATTATCGCCAAAGCACATAACATCGCCGATTTCCTTTTGGAATACCATTCTGAGCTTGCCGTCACGAACCTTCTTATCCGTATACAGCTTTCTGACCAGTGCGGTTTTGTCGATGTAATCGGGAATCGCAATGGGGAGCTTTGCACGTTCACACAGCTTTATTACACGGCTGACATTTTCGGGAGAAATATAACCGTACTTCTCACCGAGTTTCGCCTGTGCGATAAGCCCTATTGATACAGCCTCGCCGTGCAGCAGCTTGTAGTCGCTGACTGTTTCTATCGCTCTGCCGACAGTGTGACCGAGGTTAAGCACCTCACGCAGTCCTGATTCACGCTCGTCCTTCATTACGACCTTATACTTCACAGCGCAGTTATGCTCCGCTATATATTCGCAGGCGTCCTTATCGTTCACAAGTATCTTTTCGATGTTCTTTTCAAGATAATCGAACATTTCGCTGTCTGCAAGGCAGGCGTGTTTTATTGTTTCGGCAAGTCCGCTTGAAAGCTGTCTTTCGGGCAGTGTTTTCCACGTTTCAATATCAAGATATACCTTTTCGGGCTGGTTGAACAGACCTATCAGGTTAGTCGCAAGGGGAGTGTCAACCGCTGTCTTTCCTCCGACCGATGCGTCTGCGGCGGCAAGAAGAGTAGTGGCGTAATTGATAAAAGGTACGCCTCTGCCGAATGTACCTGCAACAAAGCCTGCGAGGTCGCTTACAACACCGCCTCCGACCGCAATTACACAGCAGTCACGGCGATAGCCCTTTTCAAGCATAGAGTCCTCGACAAACTCTTTCATTGCTCTGGTTTTCGACTTTTCTCCTTCGGGTATCACAAACATATCGGCACTGTAGCCCGCCGAAATGAGTTTTTCGTATATCTCTTTCGCATAAAGCGGCTCAACAATGCTGTCGGTAACAACGGCAAACTTCTTTATCCTGCCGCAAAGCCCGTTTTTAATATCGCTTATCAGCGTGTCTGAAAGACTTCTGCCGATTTCAATATCGTATGAGTCGTCTACTGTCTTTTTAAGTTCACAGAAAAATTTCATTGTTATTCCTCTAAGGTACCTTGTGTTCGCCTGATATTCTGTCACTTCTGAGCTGTCCGCAGGCGGCGGATAGCTCTGTGCCGAATTCTTTTCTTCGGGTAACGTTTATCCTGTTTTTTTTAAGCTCGTCATAAAATGCCGTGATGTTTTCCTCACTGCTCCTTTTAAACTCGCTGTCGGGGGACGGATTGTACGGTATAAGATTTACAAACAGCCGTGCATTTCCGATAAGTGCCGCTAACTGACGTGCGTTCTCTTTGCTGTCGTTTATTCCGTCAAGCAGTATATATTCAAGCAGAACCTTGCGGTTTGTACGTTCAACATAATATTTAGCCGATTCTACGACTTGTGAGATACTATACCTGCGGTTTACCGGCATAAGCCTGTTTCTTATCTCGTCATCCGGAGCGTGCAGACTTACCGCAAGATTACACGGCTCTTTACGCTCTGCAAATAATTTCATCTTGTCACACAGTCCACAGGTCGATACAGTAATATGCTTTGTTCCTGTTTCGATTCCACCCGGAACAGTTACTATATCGAGAAAATCGCAAAGTGCGTCATAGTTGTCAAACGGCTCGCCTATACCCATCACGGTTATATTACTAATCGTTATATTTTGATGTTTTTCGACAGCGAGTATCTGACTTACCATTTCGCCGGCGGTAAGGTCACGCTGTTTTCTGAGCCTTCCGCTGCAACAGAATTTGCAGCCCATATTGCATCCGCTCTGCGTTGAGATACAGATACTGTTGCCGAACTTCTGTCGCATCAGCACTGTTTCGACTCTGCATCCGTCCGATAACTCAAAAAGATACTTAGAAGTATCTACAGATTGTAATATTTCGTCGATTGTCAACTTTCCGAAGAAATATTTGTCGGATAGAAGTGCTTTTATATCGGCTGATGTGAGCGTCATTTCGTCGAAACCTGACGCTCTGCGCTTATATATGTCACGGAAAATGTTGACGCACTGAGTAGCCCTGAAGCCGTTTTCGGTCAGCAGCTTCTCCGCTTGTTCATAAGTCAGCGAATATATGTCCGTCATTGGCTGTTGCCTGTATCGGCTTCTTCCGCAAGCGATTCCTGCTCGATGTCCTCGATTATTTCACGGATTTCTTCTACGCCCTCGCCGTTCATAGCGGAAAATTCTATCATATGAATGTCCTCGGCACAGGGTATCTCATTCATAAGCGATTCTCTGCGTGCGGCACGTTCCTTCTTTGACAGTTTATCGGCTTTCGTCAGCACAACAACAAACGGTATCTCGTTGTCGATAAGGAAGTTTATCATCATTACATCGTCCGCTGTGGGAGGATGTCTGAAATCAACGAGCTGGAACACGAGCGTCAGGTTTCTGTCATCGGCAAGGTAGCCCTCGACAAGTCCTGCCCAGCGCTGTTTCTCGGATTTTGATACCTTAGCGTAGCCATAGCCCGGCAGATCCGCAAAATAGATATTGTCAACCGAATAGAAGTTGATAGTCACCGTCTTGCCCGGCATTGAGCTTACACGGGCAAGCGACTTTCTGTTCAGTATCTTGTTTATCAGGGAGGATTTTCCTACGTTGCTCCTGCCCGAAAAGGCGATCTCGGCTTTTTCCGATTTCGGAATCTGGCTGAAAAGCCCGTAGGATGTATAAAATTCTGCCTTGTTAAAATTCATGTTATATTTCCTTTACGGCGTTCTTGCCCGTCTTTCTTGAAGCACGGGGCTTTGCTGACGGGAGCTTTTCATTGCTTTTCTTTGCGGCGGTAACATTCGGCTTTACAAGCGCTGTGTTAAGCACCGTGTCAATGTTTTCCGCAAGCACAAAGCTCATATTGCTCAGTATAACGTCATCAAGCTCCTTCATATCGGCCTTGTTCTCATCGGGTATGACCACCGTTTTGATACCGGCTGAATATGCCGCCATAGTCTTTTCACGCAGACCGCCTATCGGAAGCACCTTGCCACGAAGCGTTATTTCGCCTGTCATCGCAACATCTCTGCGTACAGGGATACCCGACAGAGCGGATACGAGAGCGGTTGTCATAGTAACACCCGCAGAAGGTCCGTCCTTGGGAACAGCACCCTCGGGAGCGTGAATATGAATGTCCTTGTTCTTATAGAAATCGGGGTCGATCTCATACTTGCGTGAGAGCGAGCGTGTAAGGCTGACCGCAATTTTAGCGGATTCCTTCATTACATCGCCCAGTGAGCCTGTAAGCTCAATCTTGCCGGTACCCTCCATTACAAGCACCTCAAGCGGTAAAAGAGTACCGCCGACAGAAGTCCATGCAAGACCGTTCACAGCACCGATCTCATCCTGCTTTGAAATAGTTTCGCCCGTATATTTTCTTGCACCGAGATAGCCTTCAATATCTTTAGCCTTGATACTGATTTTCTCGGCCTCGCCCGATGCGAGCTTTTTAAGCGTCATACGGCAGATTTTAGCTATGTTTCTTTCCAGCTTTCTTACGCCCGCCTCTTTGGTATAAAAGTCGATTATCGAGTATATCGCATCATTTGCAAAACGAACCTGCGGCTTTATGCCGTGCTTTTTAAGCTGTTTCGGAACAAGATGCTCCTTTGCAATATGGAACTTTTCTTCTCTCGTATAGCTGCCAAGCTCGATAACGTCCATTCTGTCGAGCAGGGGAGCGGGAATAGTATCAAGCGTGTTTGCGGTCGTGATGAAAAGCACATTGCTTAGATCTATCGGTATTTCAAGATAGTGATCCCTGAACGCTACATTCTGCTCGCTGTCAAGAACCTCAAGCATAGCACTTGCAGGGTCGCCCTTATAGTCAGTACCCATCTTGTCTATCTCATCGAACAGGATAACGGGGTTCATCGACTTTGCCTGCTTCAACGCATTGACAATTCTGCCGGGCATCGCACCTATGTATGTCTTTCTGTGACCTCTTATATCAGCCTCGTCACGCACACCGCCGAGCGAAACTCTTGCATATTTTCTGCCGAGAGCGTTTGCGATCGATTTAGCGACAGAAGTCTTACCTACTCCGGGAGGGCCGACAAGGCAGATTATCTGACCCTTCTTGTCTGCGTCCTTCCACTGATTGAGTGCAACTATTTCAAGTATACGTTCCTTTACCTTTTTCATGCCGTAATGGTCATGATCAAGCTGTTTTTCGGCTTTCGCAATATCCGTCTTACCGTGTGTGTAAATATTCCACGGCATATCAAGCACTGTGTCGAGATATGTCCTGACAACAGCCGCCTCCTGCGAGCCGGGAGAAAGGTGCATCAGCTTTTCGCACTCTTTTATCAGCTTTTCTTCGGTATCCTCGTCAAAACCGCACTCTTCGATCCTGTCCATATATTCAAACGCTTCAGACTGCGGATCGTCAAATTCACCGAGCTGACGGGAAATAGCTCTCATCTGTTCACGCAGATAGAATTCACGCTGGTTCTTGTCAAGTGCTTCCTTGACTTCCTCGTTGATATCCTGTTCAAGACGTACAATGTCAACCTCTTTTGCAAGGAACTTCACAAGCAGCTCCGCACGTTTACGCAGTGAAAGGCAGGATAAAAGCGCCTGCTTATCTTCAACTCTTAAATATACATTGAAAACTATCAGGTCGATAAGTTTTGAAAGATCCTTTTCTGCGAGTATGCCTCTGTAAAGCTCAATGGGCATTCTGGCCGACATTTCGCTGTACTGCTTGAATTCTGTGTGGATAGTGCGGATAAAAGCCGTTTTTTCGGCGGCGCTCAGTGTATCGCTGAGCGCAGGCATAGGAGTGATGTCCGATACAAGAAACGGATCATCCTGAGATATGCCGCACAGCTTCGCCGTATAAAGACCCTGCACAAGCACACGTCTTGCGCCGTCGGGCGTGTTCAGCGTCTGTCTTATTTCGGCAACCACACCTGTTTTGTAAAGATTTTCTGCCGCAACCTCGTCAACGTCCTCGTCTATCTGTGTCACAAGGAATATTCTTCTGTCGTTGTGTTCTATCGCTTCTTCGACCGCATTTATCGAGCGTTCCCTCGCTATATCAAAGTGCAGTATCATACCCGGAAATATTACAAGTCCACGCAGTGCGAGCGCCGGCATAGTTATGTGTTGATTTTTCATATTAGTCTGTCCTTTCTTGTCGTTCTGTATAAATAAGTCGAAACATTTCTGTTGTTTACTACCCATATTATGCTGTTTTGTATTGCAAATGTCAATACATTATTATACTATATCCGTCTGAAATTTGCAAGTAGTAGCCGGCTGTAAATAAAAACCGCCGTACATCTCTGTACGGCGGGGGAGAGCCTGGCGAAAAA
>OBJD01000007.1_pt1 | contig 40591 bp, 37 predicted proteins | sample 1518751 | NCBI WGS metagenome assembly OBJD01 (sample SAMEA728703, study PRJEB22492) | human gut metagenome | reverse complement strand
CCCCCCCCCCCCCCAGGGTCTAGGGGCGGTAGCCCCAGTAATATAGCCCCTTTCCCGGGGAAAGGGGTTTGGGGATAGGGATTGAGAACAAGCACTTTTTTTGAAAAAATATACTTTTTCTACAAACTGAAACCTCCCGTCGAAAAGCGGGAGGTTTTGCTGTATATATCCTATTATTCTCTGTGGTCGATAACTCTCTTTGCCTTCTTCTCTGTTCTCGGAAGCGTTCCGACAGGAACAACGGTTATCTTCGGTGTAACGCTGAGCTTTGACTTGAACAGCTCTCTGATAGTATCGCCTGTTTTGTCGAAGCTGACTCTGCCCTCTGCCTCGACAGTTACAAGGATAACGTCACGGTTTATGCTTTCATCGTGTGCGATATTGATATTGTACTCACTTGAAACGCCGTCCACCATTCCGAGTATTTCTTCAACCTGGCTCGGGAACATATTTACGCCGTGTACCTTGAACATATCGTCACTGCGTCCCTTTACCGTGTCAAGTCTGGGATAATGACTTCCGCACTTGCAAGGCTCGGGGATAATGCGTGATATATCGTGCGTTCTGAAACGCAGGAGCGGTGCGCCTTCCTTTACAAGAGTAGTAATTACTACCTCGCCCTCTACCCCGTCGGGAACGGGCTTTTCTGTTTTCGGGTCGATTATCTCAATATAAACATAATCGTCCCAGTAGTGCATACCGTCATCTTCTGCACAGCTTATGCCTATACCGGGTCCGTATATTTCGGTAAGACCGTAAATATCGTATATTTCAACGCCAAGCTCAGTCCTTATGTAGTTACGCATCTTATCGCTCCAACGCTCAGAGCCGAAAATACCCTTCTTAAGATAAATCTTATCACGCATATTGCGTTTGTTTATCTCCTCAGAAAGAAGTAAGGCGTAAGAAGATGTTGCCGTAAGAACCGTCGATTTAAGGTCTACCATCATCTGAAGCTGTTTATCTGTGTTGCCCGGTCCCATCGGGATAGCCATAGCGCCCAGCTTTTCACAGCCTGCCTGAAAGCCGATTCCTGCTGTCCACAGGCCGTATCCTGCCGTAATCTGTATGCGGTCCTTGTTGGTGATTCCTGCCATTTCATAGCAACGTGCTATCATCAGCGACCAGTCATCAACGTCCTTGGCTGTATAAGGGATAATTACAGGCTTACCCGTTGTGCCTGAGGAAGAATGGATACGCACCACTTCTTCATCGGGTACAGCCTGTATTCCGAGCGGATAAGCATATCTCAGGTCTGCCTTGCTCGAAAAGGGGAGCTTTTCAAAGTCCTCCTGGCTTGAAACACCGTCAATTCCGGCATCTCTGTACATCTTTCCGTAATAGCTGTCCGTTTTGATAAGTCTTTTTATCTGAGCGTCAACCATCGCCAGCTGTTTCTCATTCAGTTTCATATTTTTCACCCTCACCGTATCCTGCAAAAAATGCCGCTTTATTCGTTTCGACAAATTTTGAAGGTACACGTTTTTCTATTTCTTTCAGTATGGTTTCCTTTGATATGCCGAGCCTGCCTGTGCCGACAGCTACTCCGAGTATCGCAATATTGAAATATCGTGACGAGCCGAACGGCTCGCATATCTTCTTTGCGTCTATAACAACGCAGCCGCATTTGCTTTTAAGATATTCGAGCATTGCGGTTCCGTCATAGCCTGTATCGGCAAGCGATTCTGTAACGGGCTTTACCGGAACGCTGTTCACAATAACGATACCGCCCTTTTTGAGATATATCAGATTACGAACTGCCTCAGCAGGCTCAAAGGCAAGTATCATATCGGCTGTGCCGTAAGGAATCATAGGAGAATATGCCTCGCCTATCCTTACATGGCTCGTTACCGAACCGCCACGCTGTGCCATTCCTATGGTTTCGGCAGAATGCACTGCACTGCCTTCAATCATAGCTGATGCCGCTATGATCTTTGACGCAAGCACGGTTCCCTGTCCGCCGACACCGCAGATAAGTATGTTTTTATTCATCGGCTCCACCTCCTATAGCGTTTACAGGACAAATCTGAGCGCAAAGTTTGCATCCCGTGCAGAGATTGTTGTCGATTGTCACCTTACCGTCTGCGACAATAAGAGCAGGACAGCCAATCTCTCGGATACATTTCTTGCACTGTATGCACTTGTCGGAAATTCTGCATTTTGCCGTTGGCTTAGATATTGCAATACAAGGTGATTTGAATATTACAGCCTTCACACCGGGCATATCCGCACATTCACTGACAGCCTTTACAGATGCGTCAAGGTCAAGCGGGTCTACTGTGATTATCTTTTTAACACCGATACCCTCAAGCACCTTTGCGATATTTATCTTGTCAACTATCTGTCCCATAAGGTTGTTGTCAAGACCGGGGTGCGACTGATGACCTGTCATTGCCGTTGTGGAATTATCAAGCACGCAGAGAATCATATCTGCGTTATTATGTACCGCATTTACAACGCCCGTGATGCCCGATGCAAAGAACGTGGAATCACCGACAAAGCCGAAGCATACGCCGTCACTGTCCGTATGATTAAAGCCCTGTGCCATAGTGATGCCTGCCCCCATACAAAGACAGGTATCAACCATATCAAGAGGCATTGCGTTTCCGAGAGTATAACAGCCTATATCGCCGCAGAAATATGCCTTTCTGCCTTTCATAGCCTGCTTTACCGCATAGAATGACGCACGGTGGGGACAACCTGCACAAAGCACAGGAGGACGAACGGGAAGCGCAGGAGCGTCCGACAGATCGTAACCCTCCGCCGTGAAATCTTTTCCTAAAAAGTCACCGAGTATAGCGGCAATCTTATCTGTGCTGTTTTCACCGCCTGCCTGAACCTTTCCGTCAAGCTTTCCCGACACTCTGAGCTGTAATCCGTGCCTTCCTGCCAGCTTCAGAATCTGCTCCTCGATAAACGGGCTAAGCTCCTCTATGCAGAGAACTTCTTTCGCACCTTCAAGAGATGAAAGCACAAAATCTTCGGGGAAAGGATATGCCGTAGCAATCTTTATCAGCTTTACATCCGGATAATCCTTAAGGCATTCCTTTGTGTATGCGTAGCTGATACCCGATGTAACAACCGCTTTTTCCGAATTAACGCCTTCGGCTTTGTTGGCGCTGTAGGTTGAAAAATCCTTACCGATCTCAACGTTACGCTTTTCAATCATAATGTGATTTGCAAAAGAAAGGCGGGGGAAAATTACCCACTTCTTTGAATCCTTTACAAAGCCCTCGTATTTCTTAGGTGAAGGGCTATCGCAGTTATCAATCGAAGCGTAGGCGTGACAGACACGGGTCGTAGGTCTGAATAAAACGGGAGTGTTGTATTTTTCCGAATACTCAAACGCTTCTCCTATCATCTTATACGCTTCTTCGGGAGATGACGGATCAAACACGGGTATACGGCAGAAATCAGCGAATCTTCTGGTATCCTGCTCCGTCTGTGAAGATATAGGGCCGGGGTCGTCAGCCGACACTATCACCATACCGCCCTTTACGCCTACATAGGCGAGTGACATAAGCGGATCGGCGGCAACGTTGAGTCCAACCTGTTTCATAGTCACCATTGCTCTTGCGCCGCTGTATGCCGCAGCCGCCGCTACTTCCATAGCGGCTTTTTCGTTTACAGACCATTCGATATATACGCCGTCGTGCCGGTATTTCGAAATGGTTTCAAGTATTTCGGAGGACGGTGTACCCGGATAACCTGCAACAAGATTTACACCTGCCGCAAGCGCACCCAGTGCTATCGCACCGTTTCCCATTACATATTCTTGCATATGAAAATTTTTCCTTTCAGAGATTGGTATATACAATATTATTATAACATAAAAATTGTCGGTGTCAACCGACACGGCGGTTCGCCGCCTTTTGCCTTTTTGGCAAAAGTTTTTATGTTAAAATGTTCTCAGACCTGCGGTGTGCCGCAAGCCGTGTATAGCACGGCAAAATCCGCTTTCGGCGGATTTTATGTCTGAGGTTATTATAACATATGTGTCAATAGCTGATAAAACAGCCTCTGCAAAAAAGCAGAGGCTTACATAAATTCAGTTATTATCGGATAAAGTGATGCTGTCTGCGCTGTTTCCTTCGGTTTCAAAAATAACTATTTCATTTTTACCTTTTTTCAGAAGCGGAGCCGGAATATACAGCTTTTTCTGAGGGCCTATATTCCAGAATCTGCCGAGATTGAATCCGTTAATAAACGCAACACCCTTTCCGAAGCCATCGGTATCCAGAAATGTATCAGCGATTTCACTTATTTCAAATTCAAATTTATAGAATGCCGGTACACCGTCATTGTAACCACGGTTATAGTCTATTCTGCCAAGCTGATTTTCATCAAGTGGAAGTGTGAACATTTCAAATCCATACTGCCTGTGATCGTTAATTCTTATTCCGCCGAGAACGCCCTTGTGCTGGCACTCAAGCCCTGTGCCAAAGTTAACTCTGCCGATGTTCTCAACAAGTAGATCTGTTGTTCCGCCTGCGGATTTTTCAGCAAGCTCAAACTGTTCGTCTATCGTTTCGGCAAAAGCCGTAAACGCATACTTGCCGTTTCTGAAGCCTTGTACTCTGTCTGCGGTATTTTCGCATCTCACAGTGCTGACTGTTTCGTTTTCCCTGATGTGTAATCTATAAAGAACATAACCGTAATAGCTGTCCAGTTCCTCAAAGCTCAGCGGGTACACCGACTTTATCGGGTCTGAGATACTGTCAAGTGTGCTGAAAAGATCGGTTTTGGCGGTGCATCGGATTTTTCCGTATTCCAGACGTCTTATTTGTGTTGTAAGCGGGACTTCATTTATATCGGTATAACGAGAAATCACCTCTTTGCACTTTTCGTATTTTTCGGTTATTCGACCATCTTCTGTCAAGGGCGCATCATAATCATACGATGTCACTATGCCTGTCTTTTTCTCATTGTTCTTTCCGGACATAAACCCGAAATTTGTTCCGCCCTCGAACATATAGAAATTCATACTGCCATTTTTGAGCAGAATATCAAGTTCTTGAGCTGCCTTTTCAGGTGCTGTGATATTGTGTTCTTCGCCCCAGACGTCAAACCAGCCGTTCCAGAATTCCATACACATGAGCGGCTTATCTTCTCCGATAAAACGCCGCATTTCACCAAACTGCCATTCAGCAGAAGAGCCGAAATTGCCGGTCGGCAATGCACCGTCAACCATACCTGATTTGAAAACAAATTCACTCCACGGACCATCAGATGTCACAAACGGTACAGTTATGCCGTACTTACGCATAGTATCTCTCAGAAACTCAAGATAGGATGTGTCGTTTCCGTAATAGCCATACTCATTTTCAATCTGCATCATAATTATATTGCCGCCATTATCGATCTGATAAGGTGCAAGCTTGGGCATAAGAACGCTGTAATAACTGTCCACTGCATTAAGGTATGGCTTGTAGGAGCATCTCAGACGCATTGAACGGTCTTTTAACAACCACGCAGGCAATCCGCCGAATTCCCACTCTGAACAGATATACGGCGACGGTCTGATAATCATATAAAGTCCGAGTTTATCGGCAAGTTCTATAAAATGGCAGATATCATGCATTCCGTTCCAATTGAAATTTCCTTTTTCAGTTTCGTGAAAATTCCACGGAATATACGTTTCAACTGTATTGCATCCGATATTTACGAGTTTTTCAAGCCTGTCCTGCCAATATTCCGGTACGGTGCGGAAATAATGTATTGAACCCGAAATTACCTTGAACGGTTTCCCGTCCAAATAAAACTTATCTCTTATCTCAAATCTTGACATAATATACCCTCCTGATTATCAATCTTTCTTCTTTTTCATTTTTGCTATCGCAACACCTGCGCCGATTGCGGCAGCCACAGCAACCGCTCCTACGGCAACGGGAACAAACGGGAATGAGCCCCCCCCGCCATTACCGCTGTTGCTTTCCGCTGATTTGTCGTTATCTTCGGGAACGCTGTCGGATGAATCTGTACTTTCGGCTACCGATGACGTTTCGCTTATTACAGCTTTATTCACAGCCTCATAATCGTACAGCACCTGTGCCGCATCGACAGAACAGCTTCCGCTTACGACAGTCAATTTAAGAGTATGACTGCCCTGCTCCAACCCGTTTATCAGCAAGAACGACTGTCTGTTGCCGGTTTTTGATACGGCATATTCCTTATTAACGGTTTTGCCGTCAACATCAATGCTTACAACCGTGTTGCCTTTCTGTACGCCTGTAAGGATAATGCCCGTTCCTTCAAAATCAACGGTGAAATAAGCTCCTTCAGTGCCGTGCGAAATTGTACGCTTGTAGTTTTTGAAGCTGTCCATAGTGCTGTGTTCCCAGCCGTTTTCGCTGTAAGTAAATATGTTGTCTAAATTATCAAACTTGTTCACATACGGCTGAACGCTGTCGGTTGCCTCAACCTTGACATTATCAAAACAGCAATTGTTATATGAACTGTAGAGTGCCGCTCTTCCTGCACTGTAGCCGCCTTCTTCAGCCTTATAACCAATTATTTTTTCGCCGTCGACTAAAACTGTTATATCATTGTTCAGTGCGGAAATTTTTACATTATGCCACTTTGACGAATCAAAGTCTGCTATATTTCCGTCAAGAACCTTCTTCTTTCCGCCGAAGAAATTCCAGTTACCGTTTTCGTAAAGCGTAACGCTGTAACCGCTCCTTCCGCTGTCTGCAAGGATATATCTCAGACCTACGCCTGCATAGCTGTCTTTCCCGTCTGTAAGTATATCCGCACTTACGCTGTAATTATACCAGCGGTCATCGCCGAAATTAGTTGTCGGATCAGGTGTATCGCCCCACTCGTTAGCCTTAATATCCTTTGTAATCTTCTGCATCAGCACCTTTTCGCCGTTCTTTTCGGCAACCTCAAAAGCGCCGCCCTCATCGGTCGTGTAAAGCGGTGCGTTTCCTCTTGATGAAAGGAATTCGTCCGAATAACCGAAATCATCTGTGTACGGCAATGAGAGTAACTTATTGTCGCTTTCCTGCGGCACATCAAATTCAGGCTCTGATATATTCAAAGTTGATACAGTTATCATCGAATACGGCTTTATCGTAACCGAATACTTGCCGTTTTCGGGAGTAACTGTCGAAATCTTCTTGAAATAATTAGCATTGTACTCCTGACCCTCATCAGGACCTCTTGTTTCCCATACATATACTTCATTATCCGCTTTTGCGAGGTTTGCTATCTCAAAGTTATATGTGATAGGCTCCGATGTCGTATTTGTAATAATCGTGCTGTAATCGCCTTCCGCACTGCAAGCGGTGATATAGCTGTACTTTGCATCGACCAGTGCGTGACCGTCACCGCCGACCTTTGCATCTCCGTAACAAGCGTCATATATAAAGCTCCAGTCCTTATCCATAAACTGTGAGAAATGCAGATTCATATAATATCCGCTGTCAAGGGTGTAATAGCCGTTCCACGGGGTGCAGGCGTTTATAAGCTGTTTGTGACAATATGTAACGCCGTCATAATATCCTGCAACGGCAGGCTGATATTCATACAGCGTCATATATCCGCCGCTCACCATTGTAATCATACGGTTTGCAATGTCAAGCACACCGTTAAGACCTGTAAGTCCGGAATTACCCTCGTCAAAGCGGTAAGCCGACTGTGCATAGGTCATAGGTGAGCTTCCCTCGGAAAACCATAATTCCTTGCCGTATTCCTCCGCAAGCTTTTTTGTAGTATCATCAGCGAAGCTTGTGTAGTGAGAACCGATCACATCGACCGCATCACACAGCTCCTTATTCTTCATCATCAGCCTTGATATGCCCCAAGTGCCGCATTCGTCCGCCGCAACTATCTTGATCTCAGAGTAATCATACGGACAGTCCTTTTCGCTTTTGAGAGCTTTTGAAAGATAGATTATCCAATCCGTATCAACAGCACGTTCATTCTGGTTCGCACTCACATAGTCAAACACAAGACCGTAGGTTTCATAAGCGGCATCAAGCGTCTGCTTATACCACTTATACCTTGCCGCATACACGTCTTTGGCATCCGATACCCATTTTGGTTCGCTCCACCACAACATATCAAGTGTTACGTCCGGATTTATCTTTTTAATATCGGCGGCAAGCTGAAAACCTGCCCCACGGGTCACATCGGCTTTTTCATCCTCATATCTCATGGTCGCAGGCTCTGTGCCGGACGATGTATTTACATCCGCGCCCATTTCCACCTTGAAGTGAGTAAATTTAAGTCCGTTTTTGCCGTAAAGATGTTCAAGTATCTTGTCATAGCTTTCGGGATTTTTCTCCTTATAGTCAAGCAAAAGCCTTGACGAGCCGTTACAGCTGATCATGCCCTGTCCTCTGTAGAGGAAGTTTTCGCTTGTGTTTGCTTTACTGCCGTCAATTTTAATATTCACCGTATCACCTCTGTTATTATTTTCCGCAAATACAGTATTAACTGCGGTGCACATAATCGCCGCACCGATGGCAAGTGCGGTTATTCGTTTTAAAATGCCCATAAAAGCACCCCTTCCGATATAAAATTACAATATAAATATATATCGGAAAACGTCCGCCGTCAATCTTAAATTAATGATAACTCTAACTTTTTGAAACTAAATTACACTACCGCCGTTTTTTCTGAACTCGGAAGGCGAAATCCCCTCATACTTTTTGAATACGATTCCGAAATAAGTGGGGCCGGTATATCCCAGACTTTTTGAAAGCTGTGTCACGGAAATATCGGAGTCAAGAAGCATCGACTTGGCTTTTGAGATCTTGACACGAGCGATATACTCCATAGGCCGCATATTAAGTCGTTCTCTGAAAACACGGTCGAAATACTGCGGTGAAACGCCGGAAAGGCAGGCAAGCTCATTTAACGTAATATCATCGCCGTAATGCTCGTTTATATATCTGACAGCATTATCCGCTATGAGATTTCCCGTGTTGTTTTCTTCCTGCTTTCCGCCGAATATCTCTTTTGCCGCCAACACTGCGTTATATATCAGCAACGAGCATTTTTCGCCGCTATGAAGATTATCCGCCGCAAGACTGTATATTCTGCCGAATATCTTTTCAAAGGCGGTAAGGTCAGCGTCAACTGCGACCATTTCTCCGCTGAAGCCCATTGTATTCATAATGCCTTTAAGAAAGTCGCCTCTGAACACCATCCAGCAGGTATTCCATTCATCATTTTCAGGATAATACTCGTGAGGCAATTCGGGCGGAAGATACATAAAGGAGTTCTTTTCGAGCTTATATTTTCTGTTGCCGACTTCTAAAACACCACAGCCTTTTGCAGTATAAAGAAACTGATGCGAGGTAAGCCCCTTATCACGCTTAACGTGAAATTCGGGCGATGTTCTCCCGATTCCCGACAGATAAAACGGCAGCCTGACTTCGCTTGCCGGAACAGGATATATGGCACTGAGCATTTTCTCACGCTCCTAATTGATTCTGATTAAATTATAGCATAACGGCAAATAAGACGCAACAAGCATATCTGCATTTGGATTTTTCTGCTTCGTTTTTATGTGTATAGTGTGGGGCAGATATAGTTTTTAACGTTTAATCGGCATTTTTGATCGGTTTTATGCAAAAAGGCGGTCACCAAACAGCGACCGCCTAATATAGTATATTATCTTGTACCGATGTTATTGATTAAGCCTTCAGCGCTTCCTCAACAGAAGCTATTTTCGCTGATATTTCGCACAACAGAGCCGCTTGTTATTTTTTTGCGTCATTTTTGTGTCATACAATGCTGAATACGTTAAATGTATACGGGGCGGTATAGGACGATATACGCATTCTGCAATGCTCTGCTCTCAACTCTAATATGTTTATAATTATATTATCCGCTCGCCATTATAGCTTACTTTGGTCGGGAAAGAAAAACAGCTTACGTCAAAAATAGTATTGTCAGCCGTATTTTTAAAAACAATCGCTATATATTCCTCATAACCGACATCATCAACATCAATGCCATTGTCCGTTTCATAGTCTGTATCATATTCCGCAGATATCTGTACACCATCTTGAAATGTCAAATAATACACACCTTCAGCGTGTTCATGAACGAAATTATAAAGGAAGTCAAAGGCTTCGGTTTCATGTGGATTGATCATTATGCTTCTCCTTTACGTTAAATATATCCTGTGCGATATAGGACGGACTATATGCGTTCAGCAGGAAAGCGTGTTCAATATCACATAACGCCACATTCTCTGAGAATACCACCGATGATTGTGCCTACTTCAAGTGAAGGGTTTTCACGATAATACGAGAACTTCTTATATGACATCAAATTGTATAATTCTTTATTTGACCTCATTATTTTCTCTGAACGCTTAACGGCATTACAAACATCATCAAGAGTTAATTTCGCTAAGCATCCGGCGAAGTTATCTCTTGTCTTGTATTTACCCATCGTTTCAAATTTTTCAGAGTAAGCACTATTAATTTTCTCGAGGTATTTACTTCTGTCAGTGAGCATACCGTTACAATCCGCTTTATGTAATACTATCCATAAATCAAAAGTAAAATTGCTGTATCCAAACTGATATTTAATTGTTTTTCCGAGATTTTCGGCTTCACGCATTCTATCCATTACCTTTTCAAATTGTTTCTGATAATCGCTTTCATTACTTTCATAGTCATAAAAATGAAATACTGTAGTCTTGCCTTGGATTGAAAGCCCCTTTACATATTTCACAGGATCTTTCTCTACCTTTGAATTAAACGACACTTTGCATGACGCATCTGAATTATTTATCAAGTCTTGAAGCCAATCCAGATACCATTTTTCAGTTTCGCCTTCAACCGAGAAATAATACTTTTTAGTTAGTTTTCTCATCCGAACTCTCTCCATTGACACCAAGAACATCTTTGATCACATCGGTGAAATCAATATTGTTGATAGCGCCATATTGATCAACGAAATAATTTTTCATATAATCATCACCCTTGCGTACAGCATTTTTCCCTGACGTTCCGAAATCTGACAATGCGTAAATAGAACTTTCGTGTGTCGTATCATCACGTTCTACAAATTTTATTTCATCACGTCTGAACATATTTGAATTCAGGAAAATCGGGTTGTGCGTATTGAATATCAGCTGTGCGTGACGAGTATTCACCTCATCATTATGGAAAATATTGATTATATTCATGAGTGCGATCGGATGAATAGACGCATCAAATTCATCTATAACAAGTGTGCTTCCGGTATCTAAGGCACGTATTATCAAAGGAAAAATATTTACAAATCGCAGTGTGCCATATGACTCATAAATATCGGATTGAATAACGACGCCTTTTCCTTTAGCAATATTTAAATTATCAATTACCGAGCAAAGCTTCATAGTACCGTCATCTCCCGAAAAATACCCGATACCATTGGAATTGATTCCAAAAAGTTTAGCGGCTTGCTGTGTGGTTGTATCAATGTATATTGTTTTTTCCTTAGGATCAGCAAATCTATTGATAAACTGAACCTCATTCGCATGGTATATAACCATGAACTTTTCGCTTATCCAATCGGTAAACTGCTGTACAAGTTTAGGAGCGAACAAGAGTTTAAAAGCACCGGTGAGAAATAATTCATCTGCTAAAAGTGATTTTTCGGAAATATCAGCAAAGCTTCTGTTCTTACTTATATCCGCTTCTATCAGATAAGATGAGATCTGTGATAAGTTTCCTATTTTTATAGTTTCACCACGTTGAAAAACCATTGCATTATTAACGTAAAATGTTTCCGACAATATTTTTCTTTTCTTGTCTCTTTCAAGAAATAACCCGATATCCAGTGTTATTTCATACTTGTATTTAACGACATTATCGATAAATTCGATCGCCATCGTCACGGGAGCGGATATATCCTTATTAGGAATAAGTTCGAGCGAGTAGGCAGCCGCATTTGGAGATGCCTGTTCTTCGCTGTTACGTATATTTCCACGAAGCACAATTGCACGGAATGTATCCATAGCACCGATTATATTTGTTTTACCGGACGCATTCGGACCATACATTACAGTTGAGCATAAAGCTTTATAGCTCGTTTTTCCAATCTTCTCTTTGCATATACTATAGTCAAGTCCTTTTTGCTTAGGTGCAGGCACCATAGAAAGGGTGTTACTCTGTTTAAACGATTTATAATTGCTTACTGTAAAGCTAAGCAACATACTGATCCCTCCATTTTCTATGTTCATTTGTTAATTATACCATTACCAGCTGGTAATGTCAATTGCATTTTGCAATATTTCTTCAAAATCTAATCAATAAACTTCTTAATCAAAACATTTTTTACTTTAATTTTGCCGAATAAGTGCAATTTATTCAAACACCAGATAAATATACTGCTATTTTCTTTTACACATTGCATTAACATAATAACAATTTTATCCAAATGCACCGAAAACCGCACACCAATAATAAAAAGATGCTAAAATACTAACAAAGGAGGTGAAAGAAAATGGTTAAAATCGCAATAACAGGACGTCAGAACATTCGGATGCCAAATGGCAAATTGCATGATGATGCCGGCCTCAAAGCACTGGATGGAATCATTACAGAGGAATATTATGTAAACTCAAATTCAAGTAAAGAAATCGAAGCTTGCATTGATCGTTTCTACATCAAGCATCCCGGTTTCGATACAGTTCAAGCTATACTCGTAGAATAGCACGCCAAAACCGCCCCTTAGTATTGGATTGCTCAGAGGCGGTTTTCGTTCTATAGCACTTTATTTGCTTTCAGCCTTCTTGTCATAAAATTTGCATTCAGCGCTATCCTGCTGACATCTGCTATTGCTTTAAGATCATCGGCAGAATATCCGCTGAGGTCATCGGTGTTTTGCAAACATTCTTCATTATCACCGATAAGATCTTCAAGAGGTACACAATAAAGTGCCGACAGCCTGTTCACCATATCCGCAGTAAGAGCGACTGTTCCGTTCTCAACTTGAGCGATAAACGATGGTGTTACATCAAGAAAATCTGCTGTCTGATTTTGCGTAAGTCTGCTTCTTATGCGTAAAGTACGGATTTTTTCATTGATTTTCATATTAAACCTTCTTTCTGTTATTGGATTTATCAAAAATAAATCTGTAATACGGTATCAGGCGTATGCCGCCCGCTACTTCTTCCCTGCTTGTTGTCAGAATAATTTTCTCATAATCTTCGGGAACCGAATCAAGACTATGTGATAAATCGATGTCATCGGAAAGCAACACTTCAACCGAATATCCGCTGTTGCCGATAAAAACCGTTGATACGGGACTATTTTCATACTCAAACACGCCGCTGCAGGAAAGCAAGCTCCTGATATGAGCTGTTACGATTATTCTTAAAATATCATCGGAAATCTTGTCCGGGTTTGCAACTTTTGTTGCACTATTTATCAGATCAATACAGAACATCGGATAATCAACAGTAAGTCTGAGCCTTGAAAACACCTCGGGGTTTCTGTACAATTCGTTTGACGGCTTCAGAAATTTCTGTGTTATATACGGATCGGCTGTAGGCTTATCGGTAATATAGGTCAGCGTTGCAAGCTTGTTGTCGGACAAAAAACGTATAGCTTTCTTGCAGTCATAATCGCTTACGGATACTGATTTTTCAAGTTCGCCTGTATGAATTTTTGAAACATCAGCATTATTTATCTGCTCTTTAAGGGAGGAACATAAGACATCGAGAATAGTATTAACGTTAACGCTTTCGGTTTCTGCACCGGTAATATACTCTATAGGCTTTTCAGCAAGCTCAGCCGTTTCATCAAGGTAATCCTGCAAATATTTTTCTGTATTATCAAAGCCTTGGCAAAACTCCTTACAGCCGTGCAAAAAGTCTGCGTATGCCCTCTTGGAAACATCTGTCATTCCTTTGAACGACAGCCATTCGGAGAAGCTCAGAAAGCCGACTCTTATAAAAGACGCATTACCGCCACAAGCGATATGCCCCCAAAACTCAAGTAATTCTGAATGACTGCCGGCAAAAACCACTTTTGTGCATTGATTATCGTATTTGCTATACGCACCGGCTATTTTTGCTATATCTTTATCAGGTAGTGCCAAATATTCGGCATCGTCGATAAGGTAAATTATCTTCTGACCGTTAGCTATGCTGTTTACTGCACGACTTACGACATCATTCCGTTTTTCATCTGTATCAAAATCATACTTCATATTGATGTATAGCGCATTTTCATAAGCATCAGCCAGCTGACGCAGACATACCGTTTTCCCGCATTTCTTCGGACCGGTAATAAACGTAATACTACTGTTTTCTATTGCGTTTTCAGCTTCATAGAAAAAATCTCTTTTGAAATTATATTGCGTATATGACACGAAATCACCACCTGTTATAAATATATGAATCAGAACAGATACATCTTGTTAATTTGGATTTTAACATATCAAATTGCGTTTGTCAATGCATAGCTTGTTTGAAAATATAAACGCTCATAATGCGAAATATATCTGCTACAGCAAAAGCAGAAGCTCAATACTTCCCGCAAACTTGACAAGAAAAAAATCCGTGCTATAATTTATCACAATAAAAAATTAAATGAGGTGAAATCATGACAGATACAGAGATCAGCAAGTACATGGCTCTTTTATTAAGGCACAAACCCGAAAGTGCCGGGCTTGTACTGGATGAGCACGGCTGGGCTGATGTGACCGGGCTTTTAGCGTGCATTGCTGAAAATAAAGAGCCAATCAGCTTTGACAGGCTGTGCGAAATCGCAAAAAATGACAACAAGCAAAGATATTCATTCAACGAAGACAAAAGCAAAATAAGAGCGAACCAGGGACATTCGATAAAGGTAGATGTCGAACTCAAAACGGCTATACCGCCGGAATACCTCTATCACGGCACTGCCGAAAGATTTACTCAGTCGATCGATGAGCTGGGGCTTCTGCACAAATCAAGGCTGTATGTTCATCTGTCAAAGGATACCGATACCGCGAGAAAGGTCGGCATAAGGCACGGTAAACCGTTTATCTACCGGGTTAAAAGCGGTGAAATGTCACGGGACGGATATACGTTCTTTCTGTCCGAAAACGGCGTATGGCTGACAGATACAGTACCGGTACAGTATCTTGAAAAGTCGTGGGAGAAGTAATTAAGCAACCTGAAATTGCTTTAATTACTTCCCCGCTTTTTTAGCGAGATCATTACTTTGTCCATATCTCCGTATTTATCTACGGCAATCAGGAAATCGGATATATTATAACATTCCCTGCCGGCAAAACCGTTCGGAGATTTTTCGGCGTACAGCATACAGACGCTTTTACATTCTCCGAAATGCGATTCCGCTACCGACGTTATTTCTTCAATATTATCGGCATAATCATCCGACTTTCGTCTTATCAAAAAATATCTGTAACTGTTTTCCTGTCTATCATAAATAAGCATATCATAACCGTTGATAAGGCGGTTTTCGTGCATAAATTCGGGCTTGCAGACGATATAGCGTTCGTCAGGCAAAGAGCTCATAACGTCAAAGATAACCGTCTGCCCGACTATCTCGTCTAACATATTACGGTTCAGAGTTTCCGCCATTTCTTTTTGCCTTTGCTTATCAAGGTGCTGATACCGTTCTATCTCAGATTCAGCTGCTTTTTTCAGAAAACTGTATCTGACAGCAGGCTGTACTATATGATATTCATAAGTCGGAGGCAGTTTTTTCCACACTCCCGATACATTTGCGAATGTTCTTTTTTCAATAAACGAAAGAAAGCCGATTTCTTTCAGCCATTTTTCAAGCTCTTTTATCATCTGTGGGGTAATGTAACAATCGGCATTTTTACCCGAACTGAGCATCCGGGCGAACTGTTCGGCATTATCTTTTTTATCTGTCAAAGCGGTAATAATCTCTCCGTCGGGCGAACCGCTATACAGCTCTGCAGCCTTTTCTGTAATACTTTTAAGCTCGGCAAGCTCGGTTTCGTTGATATTTATAAGTGCGGAATCCCTCTTGTCTATATCGGCGTTATTCTTTAATGAATTTGCAATATTCATAGTAACTGCATCGTGCAGATAGCTCAGTATATTTTCATATCCGATTGTGGATTTTTCGGCTTCATTTTTGTAAAACAAACCTCCGTACCGAATATAATCATATATATTTTCCAAAGGGAAAAGTGTGTGGTATTCCGCAAAAGAAATATAAGTCGTATTGACTTTCCTTACTCTGTCATACAGCTCGTAATCTTCTGCAAAAGCGATGCTTAAACTGTCCATTCCTGAGATTATTATTCTTACACCCGCTTTTGCAAAGCAATCCGCAAGCACAGAGGAATTATTGATAAAATCGGACACTTTGGTTATTTCATTGATAAATATAACCGTCTTACCTTTTGCTTGTTCTTCTCCAATTCTTCTTTCAAGCATTTTCATTGTATCGCTGTCCTGCATTTCTAAAAAAGCACAGGACGCAGTATATGCGACAATATCGCAAAGCAACTGCTTCAAAAGAGTTGTTTTACCCGTTCTTTTCAAGCCGCAAACAGCGAGAATTTCTCCCTGATAACATTCGTCGCCGAGAACAAAATCTTTCAGTATGGCAAACGCTTTTCTTTTGTTCATGTCTGAAATATCTGTTGTGAAAGTTTCTGGATTTACTTCCTTCATATTTTTCTCCTTTCAGATGCAAAAATACTCTGATATCGTCTTGACATCACGCAATAGCTATGATAAAATCAAATATGAGGAATCGCTGCTTTGCAGACGGTTACTCCGAGCAAACAATTAAGTCTTATACTTGCGTTAACGCAGGAAGACCGCCTTGCATCTGATGATAGCAAGGCGGTCTTTCTTTATAATATCACAAAGCTGTTTCAATACTCATCTGACTTACGATATTCCTCATCGCCTGCAATTATTTCATCAAGAGTTCTCGGTGTGTAATTCATATATGACATCATCGCACCTACATTGATGAAATTAGTAAGCGGAGTTCCGTGTACATCCCTGTTTGCCGCCAACGTCTTTCTGAGTCCCTTTACATAATCATATTCCTTTGTAGTATGCACATGACCGTACAGCATATATGACGTTTCAGAAAAATCAGTACGGAAAAACGGTATCGGATAATGGCACATAAGAACGTGCCTGCCCTCGTCCACAATTTCCTTTATATTCGTTATATCCTGAAACAGATTTTTAACATTACTGCTGTACTGTCTCGGATCGTGATTACCTCTGACAAGCACTTTCACTTTATTGCCTGTAAGTCCGGATACGATATCATACCATTTGCTTTCCTTGTGCCATATAAAGTCACCGAGAATATACACGGTATCGTCCCGAGTCACACGGCTGTTCCAGTTAGAAAATATTGTATCGTTCATTTCGTCTGCATTTGCAAAAGGTCTGTTGTCAAACCTGATTACGTTTTCGTGACCGATATGCAGATCGGATATATAAAAGTTCATTTGTGCTCCTGATTTTTGCCATAATTTTTTAATAACGTTCTGAATTGTCGGTAAAATGATTGCAGATGATGCCCGAGTTATTCTGCCTTGTAGAGCTCACCAGGCTGCAGGATTATTTCCTTATCTGTTACAAATGTTATCTTCATCGGTTTTGTGCCGACATTTTTGATACATCCGACCTTATCCTTCGGCGGCTCCTCTATGTAAAGTCTGTCGTAGAATTGAATACCCCGACTTTCCGGAAACCAACGCACACCCGATTTACACAGGATCAAAGAATCCTGAAAATTTCCTACATGGTACTCTGCTCTTTCAATATGCGTTCTTCCGTATTCATCTTTATACAACGCACGATAAAAGAAACTGTCGGTAGACGGGATAAGCTCAAGGTAGACCGTATCATTGCCAAGCAAAGTATGATTTTTATTAAAATCCTCCTGTGCCTTGCTTAACCATTTGTGAATTTTTGAAAGGAACAATTCGGGATCGTCTTTAAAGAACTCTTGCGCTAAGGCATTTAATGAATCGTCGTGTTGATCCACATTTATGAAGTCTTTATCCAAAAAATAAAGCGTGTTTCTTGTCTGTATATGAAGCCCTGATTCGTCGATTTCCACCGAGCTTATCGGTGAGGTATGTACGCCTGCGCCGTCACTGAATTTATACGATGCCCTTCCGTATGCTAATCCGTGTGCGATGAACTCTCCGTAGTCATAATGAATGTACCAGTTCTTAAGTTCTGCCATAACGATGCCTCCTTGCTTTCAGTAATAATTACTCATCATGTTTGATCTTAGATAAATTGCATATAGCATAACACATCTTTTTGTTCTTGTCAAATAACTTAACGCCTTGTATCTCAGGCGGTGTATATTACTTTCAAGGATTTTGGATAAGGAGCGGAAAGCAATACAGCCTGCGTTTGATATTCAGGGGTATAATAGAACGACTTTCTACGGCAAAAAACTTTGGGATATGGGACAATATTCTGAATATGATTTACTGACGCTTGATGTGCTTTAATTCAATTCACTTTCTTCGATGTAACCTGCCCCAAAAATTCATTTTAAAATCTAAACCAAAAAACTCACACGCTGCGTCAAGATTCATTGTCATCGTTCTTGATACGACCTGTGCGTTCAGACTGGGAGGCAATTCTTGACGTATCTGCTCCAAGATATAAGTACCGGTATTATCGGGAATCCTATATTCTAATATGCCTCGTTTTTTGTTAATGGTAAATGCCTCCGGTTCATAGTACCATGCTCTTTGTATTTTATTGATAGCGTTTCTGCCTACGGCTTTATTACCAAAATAGTCAGAATATGTGCATGGCTTTATGTATTTAGGAAGATCATCACCTAAGATCTCCTTTATTATTTCTATTATCGTTTCAGACGACTCAGCAAAAATATCCGGCAGATAACTGTCATCAGATCCCATCATATCATCAACCATTTTTTCTATCCGATCAAACATCCGACGTACATATTCACAATAAAAAGAATTACTCATGTGTTTCTCACAATTCGCTATCTTTTTGTAATTTGCTCTACCTTTTTCTTTATCCAGACTTGAATCAATATGGCAGATAAATACCCTTTTAGAAATATCGTTTTTTACTGATGGAATTTCGTTTGTTGTCATGACTACAGAGGGATAATACAGCAAATTCTCTTTCAATCCCCATTCATCGTATTTCACAATATTGCTGATATTATTCTGATACTGCTGTTTTGACAAATCATCGATTATAATCGGCACACCCTCACAGCTCTGCTTTAAAGGGTCGATAGTCGAGTTATTAAAAGCCCCGTTTTTATTGATCGTAACATTTTTACCGCTCATCATTTTTGACAACATCTTTGTAAACTCTGTTTTACCACCATTACTTTCTCCATAAAGCATAGCATATACAGGGAATTGCTTTATATCCTGACCATATTTGTTTGCTTGGAAGCGGAGATATGGCATAAACGGCGAAGCAAGGAACCAATTAGTGAATAAGAAATACATTTTCTTATTATTCTCAACATTCCCGGAAAAAGCATCAAACCCATCCATATACTCAATATAACAGCGAATATCAGATTCAATTGAGCTTCTTTCCGGATGTAGATCACATTCTTTATTATTGAAAGATAAAAGTTTTTTCTCTGCATCTACGCGAAGTTTCGGCATTACTGTCAACTTCTCTTCTCTTTCTGTTCTTTCGATTTTTAACCGTCTTTTTACGTTGCTAAGAACTTCCGGAGATAATGCGATCTGTCCTTTCTTATCTTTTTTAGGAATCAGTGGTTTTATTTCTTTTGATATTTTGTCAGCATCGACTGCAATGACATATTCCGGCTCTTCCGTTTCACTCAAGATAACTGCTTTTCTTGCTTTTATTGTAGCGGATATAGGCAAAGAATCCAGTAACTCATCCACTGAAGAATCAGGCTTAGCGATAAGTTTAGTGATGCATTTATGCTCAACGTTATCAGCACACTCCATTTTGAAACGTTCAAACTGCTCATAATAATACTCATACGCCGAAATGTTATCCATGTATGTAATGTTTTCACGCTGAATACCATTAAATGCCGAATATGACAAATTAGCCGATCCCGTTATCACCCTAACTCTGCCGTCATATGATTTTAAAAGATATATTTTTTCGTGGGATTTTATAGCTCTTGAAACATACAACTTAAGTGTTTCATTGTCTAATCTTTGTGCGAGCATATCAGCTGATTTATGTTTTGTAACGAATTTCAGCTGAGATAACTGCACGCTCATAACCATTGCAACACTGTCATCAAGTACAGCCTCACAACCAAATATTATTTCAGCGTTTTTGAAATTAGGAAGAACTCTGCTAATAAAATCAATACCGGATGAATAAGTAATAGCGTACATTTCATCAAACCCGCTGAAAAGATCTTCCCATACAACTTTATGAACGCATTTAAAATCTGCTTCAACCGCCTCAAGTTTATTGCCGGTTGATTTATCTGCTGACTTTTCTTCAGATAAATCAAACAAGCTAAGCTCCTGAATTTCGCTTTCAGTTTCTTTCATAGACTTTCTCCTCCGTATTCAAAATTAATGAATGTTTCTTATTTCAGAAATTATCATTGTGTTTACGATATTCCTTGACCATCGTTTCCGAAAGCTCGTAATACTTGCAATTATAATATTCACAAATTTTCTCAAGATCTTCTTCAGATGAAATACCGCAATCTATGGCTTTTTCAATTCTTGGTGAAATGTAATCATTCTGAGAATGAACATCGATCATTGTATCAAAACATGTATTCAGTAAAATACTGAACGGAACTTCAATACGTTCACTTATTTCAGAAATTGCACAACAAGTTGCTGTATCAAATCCGTACTCATCAATAGCATGAATAAAGCTCTCGAAGTAGCCAAAATCATTATTGCAAGTGTCGCCGATCTCATTTTTCAACGCAATACAGAGTCTGTTGTTATTTTCGTAATTATCTTTAATGAAATCCGACAACTGCAGTTTTTCGTTCTTCATCTCAAGCTTTTCTTTTCTGATTTTTCCCGGTGTTATTCCATAGCACTGTTTGACAGCTCTGGAGAGCGACGACTGTTCTGAATAACCGTATTCCTGTGCAATATCAGCTACCGATTTACTTGGATCATCAACAAGTTCCTTAGAAATGAAATACATCCTTCTTTTCAGAAAATAATTGTGCAAACCAATTTTTCCTGCTGACAAAATCGAAAGAAATTTTCCGAAATCCAAATCAGTATATCCGGATATTTCGTATATTCCACGTGAAATTTCTTCATAGCTGAGCTTTACACTATCATCGATATAGTCCATGATAGCATCAAATACGTTTTTGCTTTCCATATTTTTTGACCTCCGTTTTTTATTTGTCTTTATTATATCATACAAACGAAGAACAGTATTGACAATCAGAGTGCAATAAATGTCAAAAATAAACTTTGTATTACCATTCAGGTATATTTTTATATAATTCTAGCAAAGTAGGTGTACAATAAAACGGACTGATGCATAAATTTTAGCTAAATCTTGATTTTAACTCTTACAATGTGAAAGAAAATCATCTCCGCTACGAAAAGTTGTTTGTTTACTTCTCTTCTATTGAAACTATCGAAAAAGCATTTTGCTGAAATGTTGCAAAATTTCTGATTTATGGCACGATTTTTTGTTAAAAAGCTACGTTTTTCTTGCATTTTATACTATTTTGTGGTATGCTATAAAATGAATAGGTAAATACTCAGATGATATTGCGTATTGCTCAGCAATACTGATTTATATTTATTAACAATAATCAAAACGGAGGTAAGCACAATGGCGGAAAAGAATAACGCCAATATCGGCTTTGAAAAACAACTTTGGGACGCAGCAGGTGTCCTTTGGGGACACATCCCGGCGGCAGATTACAGAAAGGTAATCATTGGGCTTATCTTTTTGCGTTACATATCAGGTGCTTTTGAAAAGCGTTATCAACAACTTGTTAATGACGGCGACGGATTTGAAAATGACAGAGACGCTTATACCGAAGAAAATATATTCTTTGTACCTGAAGCTGCGCGTTGGAACAAAATTTCTTCCGCCGCACATACAGCCGAAATCGGTATAGTCATCGATGATGCAATGAGAGCCATAGAAAAAGAAAACACTACTCTTAAAAATGTACTGCCTAAAAACTATGCAAGCCCTGATCTGGACAAGCGTGTTTTAGGTGAAGTGGTTGACCTGTTTACCAATATGGATATGGGCGACACAGAGGAAAGCAAAGACCTGCTCGGCAGAACTTATGAGTATTGTATTCAGCAGTTCGCCGCTTACGAAGGTGTCAAGGGTGGCGAGTTCTATACTCCTGCAAGTATTGTTAAAACAATCGTTGCTATCTTAAAGCCGTTCAAAAACTGCCGTGTATATGACCCTTGCTGCGGTTCGGGCGGTATGTTCGTACAGAGTGCGAAGTTCATTCAGGCACACAGCGGCAAGCGTGGAGAAATCGCTGTTTATGGTCAGGAGTCCAATGCTGATACTTGGAAAATGGCAAAAATGAATATGGCTCTTCGTGGTATTGACGCAGACTTCGGTCCGTATCAGGCAGATACATTTTTCAATGACCTACACAAGACCTTGAAAGCCGACTTTATTATGGCAAATCCGCCTTTTAATCTTTCCAACTGGGGACAGGAAAAGCTCAAAGACGATGTTCGTTGGAAATACGGCACACCGCCAGCCGGCAATGCCAACTATGCGTGGATTCAGCATATGATACACCACCTTGCGCCAAATGGAAAAATCGGTCTTGTACTTGCAAACGGTGCGTTGTCCTCTCAGTCTAGCGGCGAGGGAGAAATCAGAAAGAACATTATTCAGGCTGACCTTGTGGAAGGAATTGTTGCTTTGCCGACGCAGCTCTTTTACAGCGTTACTATTCCTGTTACTCTTTGGTTTATCACCAAGAACAAAAAGCAAAAAGGCAAAACTTTGTTTATCGACGCCCGCAAAATGGGCTATATGGTTGACCGTAAGCACAGAGATTTTACCGATGAGGATATTCAGAAGTTAGCCGATACATTTACGGCATTCCAGGAAGGTACGCTTGAAGATGTAAAAGGCTTCTGTGCCGTTGCCAATTTGCAGGAAATCGAAAAACAAGACTTCATTCTGACACCGGGCAGATATGTCGGTATTGAAGAAATCGAGGACGACGAAGAGCCATTTGAAGAAAAGATGACTCGCCTTACATCTGAGCTTTCGGAAATGTTTGCAAAGTCTCACGAGTTGGAGGACGAAATCCGCAAGAAACTGGGGGCGATTGGGTATGAAGTGTAATTGGACTACGAAAAAACTATCAGAAATCGCATATATCAACCCAAGAGAGAGTCTCGGTAAGGGCGTCGTGGCAAAAAAAGTGCCAATGGATAAGTTACAGCCTTTTTGTAGGGACATTCCAGAATTTGTGCTTGAAGAATATAAGGGTGGCACAAAATTCAGAAACGGCGACACGATTATGGCAAGAATTACTCCTTGTCTTGAAAACGGAAAAATTGCAAAAGTTTCAGTTTTGAAAGATGGCGAAGTAGGTTTTGGTTCAACCGAGTATATTGTCTTTCGTGAAATTGACGGCGTAAGTGATGCTGATTTCTTGTACTATTTGATTTGCAGCCCTTTGGTTCGCAATCTGGCAATTAAATCTATGGTTGGTTCATCAGGTCGCCAACGAGTCCAAACTGATGTTGTTGCCAATTTAGATATAGAATTACCGCCTATTGAAGAACAAAGGAAAATTGGTGGATTGTTAAAGACTATTGACGACAAGATAGAGCTTAATAATGCCATAAACAATAATTTAGCGGCTTAGAGTTCGATGTCGGAGACATCAAGTTCGCCGGACATTAAACGAGGAAGCAAGGTATCACGAATATCCTGCAAACGGCAATTTTCATCGTAATTATTGCGAATGGTTAAATCCATCGGTGCTACAGTCCTTTCAAATTCGTCCAAAATATCATCAGACGGTATAAGTATTGGCATATCATTCAACGAATTACGATTGATTGAACCAAAAACCGTTCCCTCGCCATTGAAAACATCTAACTGTTTTTTAAGCGAAAACATCGTGTAAAGAACAAAGGATTGATGGTGGGATTTAGAATGAATGGCAGCAAGTCCACGACCAATGCAACAATCCATATGAGCGACATTTAAGTCGCCTACCGGTGCTCGAACGCTCATCAAAGTATCATTTGACAGTGCCATTCGTTTAGGTTCAGTCGTGTATAGACGAACTGACGGAAATCTAAATCCAAATTCCGCACGACCTTGAAAGAAAATTGTGCCAGTTCCGTCCTCGTTATAGCTACTGCCACTTGGCGACTGACCCATTGTAATATCAGCAATATCACTTAAAGTGCCTTCTGCCCAATCAGAACGAGCATTATCTATGAACATTTGCTGATAGATCGCCTGAGCTTGCTGCTCTAAATTATTGTTTAGCATATAACATACCCATAACTTCCGTGGGTGGCGGGAGTTAATATCGGGGGACTTCCGCCCCATAGTCGTTCTCTAAGAATAAAAAGGAGAATTGACTGTGAAACAAGACTTAATCAAAGATGTTGTTCAAGGAATGTTACCGTACTTGAACAATGCGCAATGCGAAAAGTTACAAGAGGTGTTACAATACACCCTTTCAAGGTATGAGGTAACAGAAAATAAGCAACAAGAGAATAACTCGGAGCAGAACTATGTGGAGCTGTTCCTATCGGCGAAGCGAATTGAAGGCTGTTCCGAGAAATCTCTTAAATACTACAAAGCAACTATCGAAATGATGATTGCGACCGTTGGCAAAAGCGTTAAGCACATTGAAACCGACGACATAAGGCGATACCTGATGGAATATCAGGAAAAGAAGAAATCAAGCAAGGTAACGATAGACAATATCCGCCGTATTCTCTCCAGCTTCTTCTCTTGGTTAGAGGACGAGGATTACATATTGAAAAGTCCGGTAAGACGCATACACAAGGTTAAAACCGGTACAAACATCAAGGAAACTTACTCCGATGAAGCGTTGGAACTTATGAGGGACAACTGCACAGAACTCAGAGATCTGGCAATTATTGATATGCTGGCTTCAACAGGTATGCGTGTCGGCGAAATGGTACTGCTTAACCGAAATGATATTGATTTCAACGAGAGAGAATGTATTGTTTTCGGTAAAGGAAGTAAGGAGCGAGTGGTCTATTTTGACGCTCGCACAAAGATACATTTGCAGAACTATTTGGAGAGCAGGACGGACGATAATCCGGCGCTGTTTGTATCGCTGAAATCACCACACGAAAGGCTGAAAATCGGCGGCGTTGAAGTTCGTCTTAGAGAATTTGGAAAGCAATTAGGAATTAACAAGGTACACCCGCATAAGTTCAGGCGTACACTTGCTACTATGGCAATAGATAAAGGAATGCCCATTGAGCAGCTTCAACAGCTCTTGGGGCATAGAAAAATAGATACAACCTTGCAGTATGCAATGGTAAAACAGAGCAATGTTAAGATTGCACATCGAAAATACATTGGATAGAAAGGAAAACAAATATGGCTGAATGGATTACTAAAACCCTTGGCAAACTTACATCTTTCATTTCTAAAGGTATTCCCCCAAAATATGTAGATGAAGAAAATGATGATACGATACGAGTTCTCAACCAAAAATGCAACAGAAATTTTGAAATATCATATAACGAGTCAAGAATACATAACACATCTGCCAAAAAAGTTCCCAAAAATAAATTGCTTCACAGTGGCGATATTTTAATCAATTCTACAGGTACTGGTACAGCAGGTCGTGTTGCTCAAATTTTTAATGTTCCTGTGCCAACAACTGTTGATGGTCATATGATATTGCTTAGACCAACAAAAGAAATTGAATCTCTTTACTATGGATATGCCATAAAAAGTTATCAAAAGAAAATAGAAAGCCTTGCCGAAGGCTCAACTGGTCAAACAGAAATAAATCGTCAGCGCTTGCAAGACGAAATATACATAACATTTCCAGAGGACAAGGCATTACAAAAAGCAATAGGTATATTCTTGTTTCAAATAGATGAAAAAATCAAGCAAAACGTAAAGATAAACAATAATTTAGAGCAGCAAGCACAAGCTCTGTTCAAGAAATGGTTTATTGACAATCCCGAGAATATCGATTGGTCAGCCGGTACATTCAGAGAACTAATACAGTCAACGCTAAACGGAGACTGGGGCAAAGAAACACCGACTGGTAACAATACTGAAAAGGTCTATTGCATCAGAGGGGCAGATATACCTGAAGTAAAAGCAGGAAATAAAGGAAAAATGCCAACAAGATATATCCTTCCCAAGAACCTTGCTAATAAGAAACTTGAAGCAGGAGATATTGTGGTCGAAATTTCTGGTGGAAGTCCTACTCAATCCACCGGAAGGTGCACCGCAATTACACAGTCATTGCTTGACCGATACGACAGCAGTATGGTTTGCACAAACTTCTGTAAAGCAATAAAGCCTAAAAATGGATATAGCCTTTTTGTTTATTACTATTGGCAGTATCTCTACGAAAAAGGCGTTTTCTTTTCATACGAGAATGGTACTACTGGTATTAAAAATCTTGATTTCACAGGGTTTATTGAAACTGAATCAATTATTGTACCTCCGTTTGATAAGGTGCAGGTATTTGATGACTACTGCAAATCAATATTCAGCCAAATTTTTGCTAATGGTAAGCAAAGTGAACAGCTTGTTTCATTAAGAGACGCACTTTTACCAAAATTGATGTCCGGCGAACTTGATGTCTCCGACATCGAACTCTAAGCCGCTAAATTATTGTTTATTGCACTTAAGTGCTTTGGCTTGCAGAGCAAGGGCTTGTTGCACCAATTGCTATTTCATCTTTTGCGCTCTTACTTACTATATTGATAGTTAAACTTATGATAAAAGTGAAGGGAGATAACATGATGGAAAATAAAGCAAAAGAAATGATTAGTGCAAGTTTCGAAATTTTATATACTATGAGCGCAAATTTAGCAGGTGGTGCTCTGTTAGCCAAAGCACTTTAGTAATTACTAATTTACATTTTTAATTTAAAGCGAAAGGATTCATCATGAAAAAACCAACAGAAGAGTTTAATTCTCTCTTTATTCAAAGTTTTAAACCTGAAGATTTTCTATCATTATCTATAAAAGAAGGAATAAAACATCATTACACTTCACCGGAAGCTTTTCTGTCTATTATTCAAGAAAAAAAGATAAGATTCACTGATTACAGATATATGAACGACAAATCTGAAAACGTATATGTCGTTAAAGTTTTATTAGACTTTTTGGAAAAGAATAAAGGCAAATATCCTAATGCTGAGGAAGTTGTCTACGAAATGTTAAAAGAAAATGATTTGAAATCCATACAAAACCTCGATATCTGTTCAATCAAATATACACAGATTCCTCGGTTTACTTATAAACCGGCGCGTAAGTTCGTTTTTTGTATGTGCGATGAACAAGATTCTTTACATATGTGGAATTACTATGTTAACAACAATTCGTACCGGGGGATGAATATAGGTATAAAAGTAATAAACTTTTTAAATATTTTTGATAGTGCCGAAACTAAACTCTTAGATCCAATTCAAATCTTTTATGGCTCAGTTTTATATAACCAAAATAAACAGTTCAAAGAAATTGAAACATTGATGAAAAACACTGAAAAATGCATAAAATCAATTCATAGCAACAACAATAATAATAATCAAAAATATGCAATTCTGCGACTTCGTGAGTATATAGATACAAAAGGGCTATTTTATAAGAGTGTTAAATTCAAAGATGAAAAAGAATATAGAATTGTTATAGAAATTGACGAAAAAATATTAGATGCGAACAAAATAGATGGCATAGAAGAGTGTTATTGTGTTAAAAATGGAATTATTTCTCCTTATCTGAATGTTCAACTTCCAAACGATGCTATTTCTTCTGTTTGCTTATCGCCTATGACAGAATTTCAAATTTCACATGACAGTATCAAAAGATTGTTAGAGCACAATGAGTTTATAAATTTTTCTATATGCAAGTCAAAAATTCCTATAAGGTATTAAAAGGTGATTTTATGTATTTTAATGAATCCAATTACGAAAATTCGATAATCGAATTATTGAAAAACAATCTGGGATACGATTACGCATACGGTCCCGATATAGAAAGAGATTTTTACAGCCCGTTATATGAGGAGGTTCTGCTCGACTCTCTGTATCGTTTGAACAGAGGTCTGCCTGATGACGCAATTCAGGACGCCTTATTCAAGCTCAAAAACTTTGAAAACGGAGAACTTGTGCAGAAAAACGCTGTCTTTATGGACTATCTGCAAAACGGCATTCCGGTCAGATTTTTTGTCGACGGTGAGGAACGCTCCTCTATCGTCTACCTTGTTGACTACAAAAATCCCGACAATAACTCCTTTATCGTAGCAAATCAATGGACTTTCATTGAAAACAGCAATAAACGCCCCGATGTAATTCTCTTTTTGAACGGCTTGCCTGTTGTATTGGTTGAACTTAAATCTCCATCCCGTGAAGAAACGGACGCTTCCGAAGCATACAGACAACTCCGTAACTATATGCATGAAATTCCGTCTATGTTCATATATAATGCCGTTTGTGTAATGAGTGACCAGCTTACAACCAAAGCCGGTACTATCACTTCCGGCGAAGATCGATTTATGGAATGGAAAACAAAAGACGGTAAATACGAAAATACACAGTATGCACAGTTTGACACATTCTTTGAGGGTATGTTCCAAAAAGAAAGATTACTTGATATCATCAAGAACTTTATCTGTTTCTCAAACGAAGGTATAAAATCTTTCAAAATTCTTGCCGGATACCATCAGTATTTTGCCGTAAGAAAAGCAATTGAATCAACTAAACACGCTACCGTTACCGACGGTAAGGGCGGTGTGTTCTGGCATACACAAGGAAGCGGTAAATCACTTTCAATGGTTTTCTATGCTCATTTACTGCAAGAAGCGTTAGACTCCCCTACTATCGTTGTAATTACCGACAGAAACGATCTTGACGACCAGCTTTACGGTCAGTTTGCAAAGTGCAAGGAATTTTTGAGACAAGAACCATTGCACGCAGAGAGCCGTGAAAATCTGAAAAAACTGCTTACCGACAGACAAGCAAACGGTATCATTTTTACCACAATGCAAAAGTTTGAAGAGTCGCACGAACCACTTTCAGAACGTCGCAATATTGTAGTTATGGCAGATGAAGCGCACCGTGGACAATACGGACTGACCGAAACCGTGGACGCTAAAACCGGTAAGGTTAAAATTGGTACAGCTCGTGTTATCCGCAACACCTTGCCTAACGCTACTTATATCGGCTTTACAGGCACTCCTATTTCTTCAAAAGACCGCAGCACCCGTGAAGTATTCGGAAATTACATAGATATTTACGATATGACGCAGGCAGTTGAAGACGGAGCAACACGACCGGTTTTCTATGAAAGCCGTGTAATAAAGCTTAACCTTGACAAAGAAACGTTAGCGTTAATTGACAAAGAATATGATATAATGTCGCTTAACGCCGATGAACAGGTCATCGAAAAAAGCAAGCATGAACTTGGTCAGATGGAAGCGGTGCTGGGCAACGACGTTACAATAAATTCATTGGTATCCGATATACTCGATCATTACGAAAATAACCGTGAAAACCTGTTAACCGGTAAAGCGATGATCGTAGCTTATTCACGTTCCATAGCGATGAAAATTTATAAACGTATATTGGAACTGCGTCCTGAGTGGCAGGAAAAAGTTGCAGTAGTAATGACTGAAAGCAATAAAGATCCTGAAGAATGGCGCAAAATCATCGGTAATAAGCATCACAAAGAAGAACTGGCTAAAAAGTTTAAAGATAACGAAAGCCCGTTAAAAATAGCAATAGTAGTTGACATGTGGCTCACAGGTTTTGATGTTCCTTCACTTGCAACAATGTATGTATACAAGCCTATGTCGGGGCATAACTTAATGCAGGCAATAGCGCGTGTAAACCGTGTATTCCGTGACAAAGAGGGTGGTCTTGTAGTTGACTACGTCGGCATAGCATCTGCTTTGAAAAGAGCGATGAACGATTATACAGCGAGGGATAAGAAAAACTACGGTGATACAGATATAGCCAAAGTCGCATATCCGGAATTTCAGAAAAAACTTTCTGTTTGTCGTGACAAATTTCATGGATATGACTATTCATACTTCAGGACAGGAACTGATCTCGAAAGATCAAAAACAATCAGCGGTGCTGTCAATTTTATTCTTGCAAGAGAAAAAGTTGACGACAAAGATTCATTTGTCAAAGAAGCGCTCCTACTTCATCAGGCTCTATCGCTATGTTCGTCAATGGTCGATGAAGAAAGCCGTATAGAAGCTGCTTTTTTCGAAGCTGTACGTGTTCTTGTACTTAGGTTTACCAATACCGGCAACGGACAAAAAATCTCTCTACCTGAAATGAATGCAAGAATCAACGAACTTCTGAAACAGAGCATCAAAAGTGATGGTGTAGTCAATCTGTTTTCCGATGTTAACGAGGAATTTTCATTATTTGATCCTAAATTCCTACAAGAAGTTGCAAATATGAAAGAAAAAAATCTTGCTGTTGAACTGTTAAAAAAGCTGATAGCTGAACAAGTTTCAGTTTATAGAAGAACTAATGTTGTTAAATCAGAAAAATTCAGCGAAATTTTGCAAAAATCACTTAACGCATATCTGAACGGTATGTTGACAAATGAAGAAATCATTGAAGAGATGCTGAAATTAGCCAAGCAGATTGCCGAGGCAAACAAGGAGGGCGACGAACTCGGTTTAACTGCAGAAGAACTCGCTTTCTATGATGCTCTAACTAAACCTCAGGCAATAAAGGATTTTTATGAAAACGACGAATTGATAGCTATAACAAAAGAGCTCGCCGATACTCTCCGCAAAAACAGAACGATTGATTTTCAAAAGCGAGAGTCTGCAAGAGCAAGAATGCGTATGCTCATTAAAAAACTTCTGAAAAAGCACAAATATCCGCCGGAGGGTATGGAAGATGCTGTCCAGACTGTTATGGTTCAGTGTGAACTGTGGGCAGATAATGTTATGGAAGTGTAAATAACGGATGTTTATTGCTTATCAATTCAATTATCCGTATTCGCATCAAACCGGTATTGCATATAATTACGACAAATAATTAACGACCATTCGGAAGTGGAATTGCTTCCGAATGGTCGTATTTTCTATATTTGCAATGTTGTGATAAATCGACAAATAAACGTGCATAATCAAAAATCCACCGATACAATTTCTCGCACTTAATTTAATATTACATTGAATTTTGATATAACAGTGTTACCATCCCACTTACGCTTGACTTATGCGCAATATATTTGCTATAATATCAGAAGAAAACATGCGTATACAAAAATTAAACGGAGGCAGTTATGGAATCGCTTAGCATGGTTAGTCACACGAATGCATTAATCAAAAACCGGGATACAATAGATATCAATCTGTATGAACAATTCATCAAATACCTCGACGCCAGCCCCAAAACTGTAGAAACATATAAAAAATCATTGAAGCAAATGTTTAGCTACTTACTGTCAAATAATGTGACTTCTCCACGTCGTGAAGATTTGTTGGCATATCGTAACTATCTGTTTGCGAAGGGACTTAAACCAACAACAATCCAAAATTATATAACCGCTGCAAAGATATTTTTTACTTGGACAAATGAAGAAGGTTATTATCCGAATATAGCAGAACATATTAAAGGAGCAAAAATAGATAAAGAACATAAAAAAGACTATCTTACCGGGGCTCAGGTCAAGAATGTTCTGAGTTGTGTTGATTGCGGTACTACACAGGGTTTGAGAGATTATGCCATCATCGTTCTGATGATTACAGGCGGGCTCAGAACCGTTGAAGTTGCCAGAGCAAACATTGGCGACATACGTAATATCGGTGAAAGTACAGTCCTCTTTATACAAGGAAAAGGTAAGATTGAGAAGAATGATTATGTAAAATTGCCCGATGCAGTCGAGAAAGCAATAAGAACTTACTTATCCTCAAGAAAAGATGATAAATCAGATACTTCCCCGCTATTTGTAAGCGGTAGTAACAATAACAACGGAAAAAGATTAACGGAACGCGTATATACACATCGAAAGAAAGAACAGCTTTTAGAAGAGATCAAAAAGATCGAATAAACAACCAATAGTCATAAGCCATCATTCGTTTGTGATTATTGAACTTATATCCAGGATTGTGTATTGAACTTTGCAAAAAATCAAGGCGGTCACCAAATGCTAACACTACATAAGGAAGTAATTTGAAAACACATCAGATACAAGCATTACGGGCGTTGCAAAGGCGGAAAGACAGTGTAGAAGGCAGAAATGCTTTTTGTACTGTCTCTCTTTATGTCCAAAAATAAAATCGCACATTCGTCATCCCGGATTTCTCTTGATACAATAAAGGTACAAAGGAGGCGAACGTATGCGAAAGCAAAAATATTACTTAGCGATTGACAATTATGAGTACAGCGTTATTATCGACAGTCTGAATAATTTGATAAATAAACTTATTATAGACAGAAGATATACGGATGCTGTTGATGAGCTGATTATCAAATTTGCTCACACACCGATTAAAAAATTCAAAATAAAGATGACGGATGTTTAAGATTATGGAAAAGACTATTTTTGAACAGATGGGCGGTACATACGAACAACAGGGCAATTATCTCATTCCTTGCCTTACGCTTCCGACCGAAGAAGAAAAGCCGATAGGTATTTTGGGACAGCGACATCTGCGTTATCTAAAAACACACCGCAAAATTACATACACCAACTTGCTTATAAGAGGCAAACTAAATTCGTATCTTTCCGATATAAACAATCAAGCTGAAGAAATGTTTTTTCGGCTCGTAAATCAAATGGCAAAAAGTGAAGGTGTGAACGAACAACTTAAAGTGTCAAATGCAATGCTGTGGGTACAAAAAATGAATAATATTCGCAACAAAGCATCTGAAATTATAAATGCAGAAGTTATATTTCCCGACTGAAAGCACAAGCCGCTTGCAGAAATGCATGCGGCTTGATACATAAGTTTGCCTCTTGACAAAATACGCATATCCGAATAAAATATAATTGTAAGATTATTCGGTTATGCGTACTTTTTGGAGGATAGAAATGGATTACATATCAGTCAGAGAAGCGGCGCAAAAATGAGAAATCTCTGAACGCGTGTTCAAAAACTATGTGAAGAAAGCAGAATAGACGGAATAAAAAATTCGGGCGTTCTTGGATGATTCCTAAAACGGCGAACAAGCCGATAGATTTACGAAGAAAAGATAATTCGTCCCAATAAGGCAGGTGAAATGTTATGTATAACCCGCAGCTTGAAACATTTATAAGAGTAGCGGACGCAGGCAGCTTTAACAAAGCGGCGGAGGAATCCTTTATTACACCTACAGCTGTTATCAAACAAATCAATTTGCTGGAGGATTCGTTGGGCGTTAAACTATTTGATCGGACACACAGAGGGCTACACTTAACAAAGGCCGGACACTCTCTATATCAGGATTCAAAATACATTATACAATATTGTAGAGATTCCATTACAAGAGCCAAAAATGCAATGCAGGAAGATAGCAATATTATTCGTATCGGTTCATCGCCTATCACCCCTGCACAGCTTCTTATGGAACTTTGGTCGAGAGTTCAAGCCTTGCACCCAAATATCAAATTTCAAATTGTACCCTTTGAGAACACCCCCGAAAATGCACGGGAGATTTTAGCCAATTTAGGCAAAAACATTGATATAGTCGGCGGTATCTTCGATGATACAATGTTAAATGTTCGTGCTTGTGCGGGGTTGGAATTGATTAAAGGCCCGTTTCATTGTGCTGTTTCTATTCACCACCGATTGGCAACCAAAGATAAATTGCAGCTTTCTGACCTCTATGGCGAAAATCTTCTGCTTATGCACCGTGGCTGGAGCCGCTATGTCGATCAGCTCCGAGACGACCTTTGGCAGAATCACCCACAAATAAATATTGTGGATTTTGACTTTTACGGAATGGATATATTTAATCGTTGTGAGAATACAAATGATGTATTGCTGGCTATTCCCGGATGGGCGAATGTTCACCCTCTACTGAAAGTAATACCTGTGGAGTGGAACCATTGTATTCCCTATGGAATCCTCCATTCTCCCACTCCAACGCCTACCGTACAGCAGTTTTTGGATGCTGCCGAAAAGGTGAGCAAGGAATTGTACCACTAAACAGATTGTTATAACTTTTGGGTATAAACTGATGAACGAAACGAGACTTCTCATGAAGTCTCGTTTCTTTTATAATGTAATCAGAAAGGTTGGTGACGACTTTGAGAGCAAATGCTTTTGTTGCGGTACTGATTTGCATAGCTGTTTTCTTGGCAGGGTGCAGCGCAGATATTAACAGCACTGAATCGGACACAGATTTCAAAGGAGCAGAAACTACTGTGCAAACAAATCAGAATGATACAGAACAATATACGCAAGATACGGAAATCTCCGATGTGATAAATGACACTGCCTTTGGCGATTACGGCAGGCTGATATTCCCTGTGAACAGCAGCTATTACAGCGGCGATACATTAGGCGAACTGGGGCTCACTTGGTACAACAATATTGACCCCGACAAAACGGTAGAGATTGCAAACTATATGAAAAGCCATGCTGAAAACGGCGATGTAATCTTTTACGATATTTATACCGATGAAGAAAAAGCGGCTGATCCCGCAAAAGAAGATACAGGCTTGTTCTTCTTCAAAGGAAATCCCGGTGAACGGTTTGCGGTATGCAACGCAGGCGGTGGATTTGCCTATGTAGGTGCAATGCACGACAGTTTTCCCCACGCTTTGGAATTATCCAAAATGGGCTACAACGCCTTTGCCTTGATCTACCGCCCCGGCGCCGGGACCTCCTGCGAGGATTTAGCGAGAGCAATCAGCTTTATATTTGAAAATGCCGACGAATTAGAAGTAAACACCGATTGCTATTCCCTTTGGGGCGGCTCGGCAGGAGGAAGAATGGCGGCTTGGCTCGGCTCTCACGGCACGGCTGCGTTCGGGGAAAAAGATTCACCGCAGGCCGGGGCTGTGATTATGCAGTACACAGGTCACAGCGAATACAGCGAAAGCGATCCGCCGACCTATGCTTGTGTGGGCGAAAATGACGGTATTGCAAACTGGCGTACAATGGAGGCTCGGCTGAATCGCTTAAACGAGCTTGGAATCCCAACAGAGTTTCATCATTACGAGGGACTTCGCCACGGCTTCGGTCTCGGAACGGGAACGGTTGCGGAGGGTTGGATAAACGACGCTGTGAATTTTTGGGAAAATCAAATGTAATGATTAGCTCAAATTATCAATAAATCAGAGAAAGGACTATGACAATGAATAACTTTATTTTTGAAAATTCTACAAAGGTGTTTTTCGGAAAAGGCTGTGTAAAGGAATACCTTTGCTGCCTGACGAAAGCCTACGGCGATACCGTTATGCTATGTTATGGCGGCGGCTCAATCAAGAAAAACGGTATCTATGACGAGGTAACAAACATCTTGGAAGCCGCAGGAAAAACCGTTGTGGAGTTTAGCGGTATTATGGCGAATCCCACCTATGCGAAGGTATTGGAGGGTGCAAAGCTGGCAAAGAAAAATGATGTCAGTCTGCTTTTGGGAATCGGCGGCGGTTCGGTTATGGACTGCTGCAAGGCGATTTCGATTGCCGCCCGTTATGACGGCGATGTATGGGAAGATTTCTGGAAAAGACCGGGTGTTTTTGACTTTGAGCCGTTACCTCTCGGCGTGATCGTTACCGTGGCAGGTACGGGCAGCGAGTGCAACGGCGGCGCAGTCATTACCAATGAGGAATTGAAAATCAAGACAGGCAGAGATTATCCGCAATGCAACCCAAAATTCGCCCTGCTTGACCCCACCTATACTTACAGCGTTCCCAAAAAGCAAATGGTTTCCGGTGGCTTTGATATTCTTTCGCACATTATGGAGATTTATTTCAGCGAGCCGAATGAGGACAATGTATCGGACGATATTTCCGAGGCGCTTATGCGAAGTGTAATCCACAACCTGCGTGCTGCTATTCAGAATCCGCAGGACTACACTGCACGAAGCAATTTGATGTGGGCGGCGACAATGGCGGAAAACCGCGTTATCAAACTGGGCAAGCGAATGGATTTTGAGTGCCACCAAATGGAACACCAGCTCGGTGCATACACAAACTGCAACCACGGTGAAGGGCTTGCCGTTCTGCACCCCGTTTATTACCGCCATATTTACAATTACGGCTTGCCGAAATTCAAACGGTTTGCAACCGAGGTTATGGGAGTTTCAACAGAGGGCAAAACGGACGAAGAAATCGCCCTTGCAGGTATTGAAGCTTTGAAAGATTTCATTGTAGAAATCGGACTGCCTGTATCTTTGCAGGACTTGGGCGTGAATGAAAATACCGACTTGAAAGCCATTGCAGATTCCTGCGCTCTTATGCCCGGCAGTTATAAAAAAATGACCCACGAAGAAATCTTAGAAATCTTCAAGGAATGTTATTAAAAACAGAAAGGAAAAAAACGATGAAAAAGATTATTTTGCTTTTTATGGCACTTGCTATGGTGCTGTCGCTGGCGGCCTGCTCAACAAATCAATCCCCCGGCGAATCAACACCCGAAGAAAGCAGTTCGCAGACAAACGAGAGCACCCCTACGCCGAGTAACACAAACGGGAAAAATCTTGCGGTGTACTTCTCGATGCCCGATAATGTTGATGACAGTACGGTTGTAATCGACGGTGAAACGCTGGGCAATACGCAGTATATGGCGTATGTGATTCAGGAAACCGTCGGTGCTGACATTTTCCGCATTGAGCCGGAAACGCCCTATCCCACCGACCACGACAAGCTTGTTGACCTTGCAAAAGAAGAACAAAACGACAATGCAAGACCGAAAATCAAAGATATGATTGAAAACTTTGATACCTACGAAAATATCTTTGTCGGTTATCCCAACTGGTGGGGCGATATGCCGATGATTCTCTACTCTTTCTTTGACGAGTACGATTTTTCCGGCAAGACGATTATTCCCTTTAACACCCACGGCGGCAGCGGCTTTTCTGGTACAATTTCCACAATCAAAGAACTTGAGCCAAACGCCGAGGTATTGGACGGCAAATCTATTTCCCGCAATGACATTCAGGACGCAGAACAGGAAATCGTTGATTGGGTAAATTCTCTTGATCTGAAACAAGCCGAAGAACAGCCCGATTCTTCTGCCGAAGCACAGCAGTCTACCGATGAAGCAGGAAAAACATTGGTTGTCTACTACTCCGCAACCGGCAATACCGAGAATGTGGCGAACTATATTGCTGCCGCAACAAACGGCGATTTGTTTAAGTTAGAACCTACCGAGCCGTACAGCGACGCTGACCTTAACTGGACGGACGATAACAGCCGTGTTGTGCGTGAACACGATAACCCCGATGAGCGTGATATTGCCCTTGTAAAAAGCACCGTAGAAAATTGGGACGAATACGACACGATTTTTATCGGCTATCCCATTTGGTGGGGCATTGCCGCTTGGCCGGTTAATGGCTTTATTGAGGCAAACGATTTTACAGGGAAAACAGTCATTCCTTTCTGCACTTCTTCCAGTTCGGGACTTGGCGAAAGCGGCAAACTGCTTGCAGAAATGGCAGGTACGGGTGATTGGCAGGAAGGTCAGCGTTTCCGTTCCGGCGCCAGTGAAAGCGACGTAGTGGCTTGGGTAGAGAGCCTTGAAAAAATAACGCTATGAAAAAAGGTATTCTAATTTTGACTACGCTGATAGCCTCGTCGCTCATTCTTTCGGCGTGTGATTCACAGACCCCCGACACCTCGGCAAGCAGCGAGGTGTCGGGAACAGAAAACAGTTTAGAAGCTGAAAACAACGGTGTGCCGTCTGATACAGAGAAAGATACAAACCGCTTTCCGGCTTCGCTCACCTCGATTCCTGACAGTTATTTGACCGAGGCGGAACAACAGGGCACTTTGCAAGACCTTTATTACGATACTTACGAATCCTTTTCCTACAATGAAAAGAGCCAAAGGCTTCTAAAGCACGCTGTCGTATATCTGCCCTATGGCTATGACGAAAGCAAGCAATATCCTGTGTTCTACCTTATGCACGGTGGTTGGAGCAACGAATATACCTATCTCGGCAGCCCCGATGAGCCGCATGGAATGAAGCATATTCTCGACCACGGGATTGCGAACGGCGAAATTCAGCCGATGATTGTTGTTTGTCCTACATACAACAACACAAGCCCGGAGGACAGCGGAGATTACAGCCTTGCTTTGAGGTTGACCGACAATTATCACAATGAGCTGATAAACGACCTTATCCCAGCGGTGGAAGGCAAATACAGCACCTATGCCGAGGACACCACCCCCGAAGCGATTGCCGCTTCTCGTGATTACCGGGCTTTCTGCGGCTTTTCAATGGGTTCTATGGCAACTTGGCGCACCTTTGAACATTCCCTTGACTACTTCCGCTATTTTATACCGTCAAGCGGCGGCCCTGCGGCAAGCACAGAAACCTATGAGACAGTAATTAAAGATTCGGGACACGAATGGGACGATTTCTTTATCTTTGCCGCTTCGGGTACGAATGATTTCGCCTATTCGGGATTTAAGAATGGAATTGACGCTATGAGAGAAAGCGACAGCGGACTTTTCCGTTTTGCCGATAATGAAGCAGAGGGCAATCTCTATTATCTTGAATCTGACGGCGATCATTCGGGATATTACGCTATGCTCTACTTTTACAATGGATTGCGCTGGATATGGAGGTGATGAAAATGAGGTGCAGGCGAACAGTTAAAATCATCATTGATATTGCGATGTATCTGATTTTTGTCGCTCTTATGCAGGAATATTTATGGTCGGACGGATTACACGAATGGCTCGGTATCACGCTGTTTGCCTTGTTTATCGCCCATACCATCTTGAATTTCCGTTGGTATCAATCCCTTTTCAAGGGAAAATACACTCCGGCAAGGACAACATCAGCGATTATCAATATTGCGCTTCTTGCCGCTATGCTGTGTTGTATGGTAAGTTCGGTGCTGGTTTCAGGAAAGGTTTTTGCTTTTCTGAATTTGGGCGGGGCAAGATTCGGCAGAACGCTTCACCTCGTATCGACTGCGTGGGCATTTGTCTTGATGAGCCTGCATATGGGACTTCATTTGACACCTTTGATAAACAAACTGAAAAAGAATAAGAAACTCCTGCGGGCAGGCCAAATCCTTGCCGTTTTACTGGCGGCATACGGCGTTTATGTGTTTATCGGCAGAGCCTTTTATGAGGAACTGTTTTACCCTACCGAGTTTAAGTTTTTTGATACCGATAAATCGGCAGTCTTATACTTTTTTGAAACGGTCGCAATGTCCTTTCCCTTTGCTTTTATCGCTTATTATGGGAGAAAACTCCTGCAAATGAAGAAAAATAAAAATGAAAATTCAAGGAGGCACTATGAATAAATTATTGAAATCCATTATTTCACTTGTTTTATGTATCGGTTGTGTATTTGCTCTGGCCGCCTGCGGTCAGCAGAACAGCACCACTACGGATAACAACGAATCAACCGTAAGCAATAATACCGTCACAGACGACAATACAGATGATTCCGCCGACAGCACCCCCGAAGAAAGCACAGCCGGAGATTCAAATATCTTGGTAGCCTATTTCTCGTGGTCGGGCAATACACAGCAGGTTGCAAACTGGATTTCCGATAAAACAGGCGGCGAACTGTTCAGAATTACTCCCGAAGTGGACTACACAGAGGACAATGTATTTGACCGGGCGCAGGACGAACTAAACAATGGTACTCGCCCGCCCCTTTCCTCTCATATAGACAGCGAAACTATGGCTGAATATGATGTTATCTTTTTGGGTTTCCCAATTTGGTGGTATGACCTGCCAATGCCTGTTTGGTCTTTCCTTGAAGAATACGACCTGTCCGGCAAGACAATTATTCCATTCTTTACCCATAACGGCAGTTCGTCAGGTGCAAGCAGCATTTCTACCGTAGCTGAGCTTTGCCCGGATTCCACCGTACTGACCGATGACTACTTTACTTATTCGGGCAACAATGTAGCGAACGCTGAAAGCGATGTTGACGAATGGCTGACCGAGCTCGGTTACAAAAACTAAACAAGGAGAATTTGAACAATGAAAAATGTACTTATCTTATCCGGCAGCCCCCGCAAAGGCGGCAACTCCGATTTGCTCTGCGATGAGTTTATGCGCGGGGCAAAGGAAAGCGGCAACAATGTAACCAAAATCAATGTGGCAAGCAAAAAGATTGCCCCTTGTCACGCCTGCTATTTCTGCCGTGAACACGGCGGCGAATGTGCCTATAAAGACGATATGGCTGAAATCCTGCAAGCAATGATCGACGCTGATGTGCTGGTGCTGGCAAGTCCCGTTTATTTCTATTCCATTGACGCACAGTTAAAGGCGGTGATTGACCGAACAGTTGCACGCTGGCTGGAGGTTAAGGATTAAGAGGTTTTTT